>Ga0209426_1000075_pt1 | contig 173686 bp, 171 predicted proteins | sample Deesub1362B_J571_FD_187697 | JGI IMG/M metagenome (GOLD analysis project Ga0209426, IMG submission 187697) | Deep oceanic, basalt-hosted subsurface ecosystem from Juan de Fuca Ridge flank, Pacific Ocean, CORK Borehole 1362B_J2.571 (SPAdes)... ...
CACGTAGCCCTTTAATGGGCGAACAGACCAACCCTTGGGAGCTTCTTCACCCCCAGGATGGGCTGAGCCGACATCGAGGTGCCGAACCGGGCCGCCGATATGAACTCTCTGGCCCGACCAGCCTGTTATCCCCGGGGTACCCTTTATCCGCTGAGCGACGGCCCTTCCACACGGAACCGCCGGATCACTAGGCCCCGCTTTCGCGCCTGCTCGGCCTGTCGGCCTCGCAGTCAACCCCCCTTATGCCCTTACACTCAACGTCCCGTACCGACGGGACTGAGGGGAGCTTTGGGCGCCTCCGTTACCTTTCAGGAGGCGACCGCCCCAGTCAGACTGGCCGCCAAGCAATGTCCCCTGATTTCCACAATCCGGGTTAGGAGCCCAATATATCAAGGGTGGTATTTCACTGGTGGCTCCACTCCGACTGGCGTCGGAGTTTCAAAGCCTCCCACCTATGCTACACATGACATACCAGACTCCAATACCAGGCTCCAGTAAGGGTCCACGGGGTCTTTCTGTCCTGCCGTGGGTAGGTGGCATCTTCACCACCACTACAACTTCGCCGGGCCCCTCGCTGAGACAGCGCCCCAGTCGTTACGCCATTCGTGCAGGCCACAACTTACGTGGCAAGGAATTTCGCTACCTTAGGACCGTTCCTTTTCTCTATCCCCATGTTGCCATGGGGTGTGGACCATATCTTCACCCACAGGTCGGCGACTTATCCCCGTAAAGGGGTCAAACCTGTGTGGTGCCCGGCGTATGGCCTCTGAGGATCCCCTCCCTTTTTAATTTTTGAAGAATTTCTTTATCACTGTATTTCCTCTTTGTTCTATCTTCATTTAACTTGTTTCTTAGATTCATTATTTGAATAATTCCCTGTTTTGAAAGATGTCGATTTTCTAACATCAGTTTTACAATTTTTTTGAAAATTGAAAAATCTCTTTTTTTTCTGGACGATAGGAATTTGAATTTTTCAAAAAAGGGAATGAGATTTTCCTTTATTGCATTGAGATTATTGATTTCATAGTAGTAAATACCATCCTTTCTCTGTCTGAGAGTTCCACATTTTAGATACCTTTTAAAGAGAGAAAGAATTACTCTATCCCTGTTTGAAACATTGAAGCACGCTGATATTTTCCATGGGAGTTTGTAGTCTTTTCGTGGCCTGAAGACCACCATAAAGCTTCCTTCTCCATCAGCGAATCCAGCAAGGTACCACCCTATATGCGATGGTATTTTTTTTACATTTAGCATGACCAGACCTCCTTTTCAAATTCAGGGAGGGTTTCCTGCGGGTTGTCCGGCGCCTCCATATTTGTCAGAGACACTCCCCGGGTTTGTTACTCCCTTTTATTCTATCAAAAGGGAGTACCCGAAGACACTCCGGAGTTTCCCGCATACAGCCGGGTTTTTTTTCGTAACTACAACGGTCCTTCATTATAGTTACGGCCGCCGTTTACCGGGGCTTAGGTTCAGGACTTGCATCCCTCCCCTTAACCTTCCGGTACTGGGCAGGCTTCAGGCCCCATACATCCTCTTACGAGTTTGCGGAGCCCTGTGTTTTTGGTAAACAGTCGCCAGGGCCTCTTCGCTGCGACCCCTTTCCGCTACTTACCGCGAAGGCTTTCACGTACTCGAGGCACCCCTTATCCCGAAGTTAGGGGGTCAACTTGCCGAGTTCCTTAGCGAGGGATCACCCGCGCGCCTGAGCATTCTCTGCCCGCCCACCTGTGTCGGTTTGCGGAACGGTCACCCAGGTTTCAACGTCCGCGAGGTTATTTCTTGGCAGTGTGGTCCGAACCAGTTCTCCCGACCGAAATCGGGATCCCCATCGCCTCTCGGAGTTGTTCCGACAGAGTCGGAACACTCCTCCGGATTTCCCTGGAGGAGCCTCCTACAGACTTAGACCTCCATAGCCGTAAGGAGGATGGTCCTTCCCTCCTGCGTCACCCCTCGGACTCCACCTGGGTGGCTCCCGAATATTAACGGGATTCCCATCCCCTACTCCCATCACGGGACTTAGGTTAGGGGCCGGCTAACCCTGGGCGGACGAACCTTCCCCAGGTAACCTTGGGCTTACGGCGCGCCGGATTCTCACCGGCGTTATCGCTACTAATGCCCGGATTCTCACTTCCCAGCAGTCCACCCCGATTTGCATCGGGACTTCAACCCGCTGGGAACGCTCCCCTACCAGACAAGCGAAGCTTGTCTCGGAAGGGGGTAAACCCCCTTCACCCCTATAAGGAAATTCCTTAAAGGGGTTTGGGGCAAAGCCCCAACGAAAGACAGGCTTCGCCTGTCTCCGTGGCTTCGGTGGCGGACTTAAGCCCCGCTAAATTTTCGGCGCAGAAGCCCTCGACCGGTGAGCTGTTACGCACTCTTTAAATGATGGCTGCTTCTAAGCCAACATCCCGGCTGTCTTAGGACTTCTACTTCCTTTACCACTTAGCCCGCGCTTTGGGACCTTAGCCGACGGTCTGGGTTGTTCCCCTCTCGCGAATGGAGCTTATCCCCCACCCGCTGACTCCCGGGAAGCATGTACGGGTATTCGGAGTTTGACTGGGTTCGGAAAGAATTTCTCCCCCTAGCCCAACCAGTGCTCTACCCCCCGCACACTCAATCCCGAGGCTATACCTAGATATATTTCGGGGAGAACCAGCTATCACCGGGTTCGGTTAGCTTTTCACTCCTACCCACAGGTCATCCGAGGACTTTTCAACGTCCACCGGTTCGGGCCTCCCTCCGACTTTCGTCGGAGTTCACCCTGCCCATAGGTAGGTCACCCGGCTTCGGGTCTGCTACCAGCGACTTGTCGCCCTGTTCGGACTCGCTTTCGCTACGGCTCCTCCCGATGCTCGTCACATCGGGATTAACCTTGCCGCTGACAGCAACTCCCGGGCTCATTATGCAAAAGGCACGCCGTCACCCCGAGAAAAGGAATCTTCCCCGAAGGGAAGAAATCCCTTTCCCAGAGCTCCGACTGATTGTAGGCATCTGGTTTCAGGTTCTGTTTCACTCGCATCACCTGCGTCCTTTTCACCTTTCCCTCACGGTACTTAGTGCACTATCGGTCATCGGGACGTGTTTAGCCTTGGAGGGTGGTCCCCCCGGATTCCCACAGGATTCCACGTGTCCCATGGTACTCGGGAACATGGTCCAGAGAGTTCCTTTCTTTTCGCCTACAGGACTGTCACCTTCTACGGTTCCCCTTTCCAGGAGGATTCGGCTAAGAAAGGAATTTGTAACTCTCCGGCCTGTCCGTGATCAGGCCTGACCATGTCCCACGACCCCCCTGTTGCAACGCTCACGGGCTTTAACACAACAGAGGTTTAGGCTGTTCCCCGTTCGCTCGCCGCTACTGAGGGAATCTCGGTTGATTTCTCTTCCTCCGGGTACTGAGATGTTTCACTTCCCCGGGTTTGCCTCCCGACAAAGTCGGGATGTCCCGAGTTTACTCGAGACGGGTTTCCCCATTCGGGAATCCCGGGATCAAAGGCTGCTTGCGCCTCCCCCGGGCTTATCGCAGCTTGCCACGCCCTTCATCGCCGCCCGATACCAAGGCATCCACCAGACGCCCTTAGCACCTTACATCTTACCTTTTCATTTCAAACATATTTTTCAAATAAATTCCCCAATTTTTTTCTTTATGAGTAAAATTTTTTAAAGTCTTTTAATTATACGTATTTGGAGATGAAATGTCAAGTAGAATATAATTTACTTTCTCATTTTAACTCATGAAAAGAAAAATAATATATTTCTCTATTAAAGCAGCATTGAAGATGGCAAAAGATGCAATTAGAGGGTTTACAAAAAAGTATAAGAAGGAAAGTTTTGGATTCCTGCTTGGAAGACTGGAAAACAGGAATTTCAGGATACTTGAAGTTGTTCCCTATAAAGGAGGGGAAAAGGGGAGAACTACTTTTGAAGGAAACCGTGAAAGAATTGTAAAAAGAGGAAGAGAACTTGCTTTCAAAAGAAAAAAAGGTGTTCTGGGCTATTATCACACTCATCCTGAAATAGCCGGGGAGATAAATTTTGGAATATCTGATGCTGACAGGGAAAGTTTTTTAAAAGAGGATGTTCCTCTTGAATTTATAGTGGGTATAGGACACGCTGAGAAAAAGAACTATCCTTTTATAAAACATAACAGAGATGGAAGTATAAGCTTACGATTTGACGGATATTTCTTAAAATTCTCTGTATATTATAAAACCAGGACCCGAAGGGTAAAAAGAGGTAGGTTGATTCTTTATATTTGAAAGAGTATTCAATTTTTATTTTTTATCATAAAAACAACAAAAACTCTTTCAGAGCGATTCTTGGTAGTCTTGATAAATATGAACTGATACAATTATTTGATTTTTATTTTTCTTCAAATTTACAAAAACTTTTTGCTTTGATTAGAGAAAAAAAGAGTTTTTATAAACAGATGTTTCTTATGGTCTCTCTGATGACATCTCAATTTGTTGAATGGACTGGTTATTTGAAAAGTATTAAAGCAGAAAACTTAATAAAGCTGGCAGGTGGACCTCATCCCTCAGGACTTCCCCTGTCTTTAAAGGGTTTTTTTGATTTTGTTTTTTATAAGGAAGCAGAAGTTTCTTTAGCTGAATTTTTAAGAAACTTTGTGGATAACAGAAATTTTATAGGAACCCCCGGTATTATATACTGGGAGGCACAAAAACCTGTGGTGAATAAACACCCGGGCCGTATTAACATAAACGATTTTCCACCTTTTTCAAAAAGGTTTAAAAAGTATGGCCCTCTGGAGATAACAAGAGGATGTTTTTTTGGATGTAAATACTGTCAGACTCCTTATCTCATGGATAAGGAGGTAAGACACAGAAGGGTTGATGTTATCCTGAAATGGGTTGAGGAGATGTTTAAAAGCGGTATGAAAGATATAAGATTTATAACACCGAATGCTTTTTCTTATGGTTCCTGTGATAGAAAAAAGGTGAATAAATCAGCCATTTATGAACTTCTCTCAGGTATAAGAGGCATAATAGGGAAACAGGGGAGAATATTTTTTGGCTCTTTCCCTTCAGAAGTGAGACCTGAGTATGTTGATGAAGATATTGTTGAGATTGTCAGTAAATTCTGTGATAATGAAAATATTGTTATAGGCTGTCAGAGTGGTAGTAACAGGATTCTGGAGTTTATCAATAGAGGACATACAGTAGAAGATGTGATGAAAGCTGTAAATATAGTTAAAAAATATGGTATTATTCCAGTGGTTGATTTTATAATAGGTTTTCCTGATGAAAACGAAGAAGATATAAAAAAAACTATTGGTTTTTCAGAAAGATTAATTGAAAAGGGGGCAATTGTCCATATGCATTATTTTATGCCTTTACCCGGCACCCCTTTCTGGGGTAAGAAACCTTCGCCGCTCAGTAAGGATATTTTCAGCTGGATAGGCAGATACTCAAGTAAGGGTAAGATTTTTGGTTCCATTGAAAAGCAGTATCAATTTTCTCAGAATATATACGATATTTTAAGACGGATAGAGTTTGCTTTATGATAAAAATTATGAAATTACTGGACTTTTGAGCTTTGAAAAAAATATTTATATTGAAGAATATTCCAATCTCAGAAAAAGAGTTTGTGAGGTTAATACATAAATTTTAGGCATGATGGGAAGAAGTCCTGATAATCTAAAAAAAAGGTTTTTTTTATTAAAAAAGAGAAATTCAGAAGTAAATTAATAGTAATTGATTTGAAAAATAAGGCTTTTATTTGGTATAATTCTAAATTATGGAAAAGTTTTTCTATAAGATAAAAAAAGATGAGAATGTTATGGTGGTGAATTTGAATGGATATATTGACACCACAACAGTTGGAATATTTAAGAAAATGTTTGAAAAAATAAGAAAAATGGATTTAGAGAAGATTTATCTTGATTTTAATAATGTGGACTATGTTTCCAGTTCCGGATGGGGGACCCTGGTGAGTAATGTGGCTAAATTAAAAGATAAGAAAGTTAATGTCTATGTTGGTGGAATGAATAAGGGTGTTAAAAATATATTTGACCTTATGGACCTTTCAAGATTAATTGTTTATTCGGATGATATACCTTCTTCGGGTAAGGAGGTTTTACCTGATGACGAGAGGAAAACGGTTTATGTTGATGAAAGGTCAAGGGCCTTGATTAAAAATCTGGTTGTGGAAAATCCTTTTGCCGAGGAAAAAGAGCTTAGAAGGAGTTTTGAACAGAAAGCAAAGACCGAGATTGATGAGGAAGATTTTAGAACGATTCTCTCGGAGATGGAACTTGAGACAAGAGAAAAAAGACTTGCCTTTGCTTATAAAACTTTAAGGAAGTTTATCAAGAGCAAAAAATGAAAAGCTTTGGGTTAACAGGTTCATTCAAAATAGGAAATATTGAATATTATATTGAAACAGAATATAGACCCGAGAGGGAAACCCTTGTTTCAAAAGTTATAAAAGACGGAGCTGTAGTAAATTACAAGAGACAGAAAGTTTCGAAAGATATTAAAGAAAATGAGCTTATGGAATTAATTAGAGATTTCCATCTAAATACCATAGAAAGTTTAAAAAAGTGGGGTGAAATATCAGAGAATTTTTTAAAAGATGCACCTGTTGAGGTTCATGTGAAGATAGGAGAAAAGCTTTTAAAAATGGGTTTTATGGAGCGAGCAGAGGAACATCTTAAAAGAGCCCTTGAAAAAGATGACAGGTACTCTCCTGCTTATAAAATTTATGCCCTTTACCATATGTTCAAAGGTGAATATAATAAGGCTTTTAAGCACATTGTAAGAGCTCTGGAAATTTCTCCTCATTATCCTGACTATTATCTTTTAATGGGTAAAATTTTAATAAAGCTTGACAAAGAAAAAGAAGCCTTAAAATTTATCCAGGAGGCCATTAAAAGGGTTCCTTCCTATGCAGAAGCTCATTATGAAGAGATAAAGGCATTTATAAAGATGATGCTGAGAGGAGTGGGTATGGAGAAAGAAAAGATTCTGGCAAAACTCAAAGCACTCCCTATAATGGACCCCCGCTTAAATTGTGATGAATACGAACGGGCAATGAAGTTTTTTAAAAAAGAGGATTTGAAGGGATGTCTTGGCAGTCTGGAAGACATGGAAAAGATTTTCTATCATAACTATCCTCAGGAAATAATAAAAGATTTTTCACTTCTTTCAAAAGCGGGTATAAAAGATAAACTTACCTTGAGGGAATACATCTTGAGGCTTGAAGAGCTGCTGGAAGAAAAGAAAGATTATCCGGATCTGTATTTTGCGGTGTCTAAATCTTATCTGCTATATATAAAGGAGCTTTTTGAAAAAGCACATTATTACCTGAAGAAATCACTGGATTTAAATCCTCACTATTTAGAGGCAAAGAAGGTTCTTGAACTCCTGGAAAATGAAATCAAAGGATTTTTAATTTTTCTTAAAGCGACTGAGAGATAGTGAGTCTTAGATTAAGAATATCCTTATATTTTGCCTTCCTGTTTACATTGATATTTGTAATAATATTTTTTATATTTCGAAAGGAAGAAATAAGATATCTGGAAAAAGGGCTTGAAAAAGAAGCAGAGATGTCAGTCAGTTCTCTTGCAGTTACGTGTAAGGATTTTCTACTGGAAGAAAGAGTTCCTGACCTTGTAAAATTATGTTATGAGGTCAAAGAAAAGGGCACCCACAGAAAGGATATTTTATATACCTTTGTGGTGGACATAAATGGTGTTGTAAAAGGAGCGTGGAGGGAAGAATTTGTGGGAAAAAATATAGAGGAGATAGGGGTCTTCCTGTCTGATACAAATTTTTTTTATAAGGATAGGGAATTTGTATTTAATAGAGTTTCCGAAGTGGTCTACAAAGACAAGGTGATAGGTAAGGCAATTGTTGGTGTTTCCTCAAGAACATTGAATATTCTGGTAGATAAGATGCAAAGGAGGATGTTGATTTTATTCTTTCTTATACTATTGGCAGGTGTGATGGGTATATTCCTTGTTGGAACCCACATTACAAAACCTGTCAGGAAAATTATAAAGTCTATAGGAAATATAGGAAGGGGTGAATTTGATGTCTCGATTGGTATTAAAAGAAGAGATGAAATAGGTAAGATAGCAAAAGAGATAGAGATAATGGGGAAAAAATTAAAAATTGCTCAGAAAGAGACACAGGAAAAAGAAAGAATGCGAAGAGATATGGAGATTTCCAGAGAGATTCAAAAAGCTCTTGTTCCTTCAGAAATCCCGAAAATTCAGGACTATGAATTGAGTATTTTTTACAAACCTGCTTTTTTTGTATCCGGAGATTATATAGACATTATTAAACTTCCCTTTGAAAGAACATTTGTTATACTTGGTGATGTATCAGGAAAAGGGGCTGGCAGTTCTCTCTTAATGGGAATGATAAAGATGAATGTACTTTCTCTCGCGAGAACAGTATCTTCTCCAAAAAATCTTTTAGTTTCTATTTACAATTACATGAAAGACCTGATTCCAGAAGACATGTTTGTCACTCTTGCTGTAGGACTTCTTGAAAAAGGAGGAAACATAAATATTTCAAACGCAGGACATTTTCCACCTCTGATTTACAGGAAAAATGAATCAAAATTTGAAAGAGTTGAACTGAAAAGCCTCCCTGTAGGGTTTTCTTTTCTTGATGTTGGAGATTTTGCCCATTCATTAAAAGAAAAGAAGATTGTTCTGGAGAAAGGAGATACTTTAATATTTTATACAGACGGTCTTATTGAAGCTCGTAATGATAAGGGAGAAATTTTTGGAGAGAAAAGACTGAAGAAAATAGTTTATTCTTCTGATATAAATGTTGAGGAGTTAAAAAATAAAATAGTGAAGGAAATAGACATGTTTGTTGGATTGGAAGAACAGAAAGATGATGTTAGTTTTATCATTATAAGAAGAAAATGAAACTATTAATAACTGTTCTTTTTTTATTCCCGCAGACAAAAGGTGGAACTTATATATCCTTCCCCGATGAGGTCCTGGATTTACAACTTACCCCTCTCATGATTAAAGATGTTGAGAATTTTGGAATCCTTTTCAGTCCTCCATGCAGTCTTTCTGCAGGTGTTTTGAAATACAGGAATTTCGGGATTATTTTTGATGGTAGAAACTTTGTGGATTTTCAAATGGATAAAAAATTTCTTCCCCTTTATCTGGGAGCAAAAATAGGTTATGGCCAGGAAAAAATCTTTAGAATGGGTTATGGTGCGGTTTTTGAACCTGTTAAATATTTGTCAATGGGTCTGGGTTCCATGTTTTCTTATTCCTTTGAACTTGAAGAGTACTTTTACAATTTTCAGAGTGGTATTTCAGCGGGCACTGAAAGTGTAAGGGGAATTTTTGAGATTTCATGGGAACAGGTTTTTAAGAATAAGGGTATACATTTTGGTTTTTTTGCCCCCGCACCTTTTCTTGATTCACTTAGATTTCTTGGCGGAGCTGTATTTAAAAATGATAAAATTGAGTTCTCAGCAGGATGCAGGTATTCCTTTTCAATTTTTGACTTTTATGTTTCCTATGGAGAGGATAGAATCTTCCTGGGTATTACTGTGGACTACAGGAAAAGGGTGGAAATCAAAGAAGTTGTGAAAGAAGTTGAAGTTGTGAAGGAAGTCCCTGTTTACATAAAAGAGAAGCCCAGGGTTAAAAGTAAAAAAGTTGTTAAGAAAGAACCTGAGAAGAAAAAGTTGACCGAGAGGGAACTAAAGATGCTTGAACTTCACTATAAAAAGGGTATTGAATATTACAAGAAGGATATGTTGGAAAAGGCTATAGAAGAGTGGGAAAAGGTTTTTAAAATTGACCCTGATTATAAGGATGTTAAGAGATATCTTGAAGAGACTACAAAAAAACTTGAAAAGTTGAAAAAAATAAAATAGTTTGTAATAACATTTTCTAAAGGTTTCCTAAAAGATTTTTGTCCAGCTTTTTCCTGAGTTTTATGAGTGCTCGTTCTTTTATTTGTCTTACTCTTTCCCTGCTTACACCGATTACTTTACCTATCTGTTCAAGCGTTTTTGGAATATCATCTTCAAGTCCATAGTAAAGAGTTATTATTTTCTTTTCTTTTTCATCAAGTTCTTCAAGGGCATTCTTTATTTTTTCTTTGACATGTTCTTTTCTGGAATACTCTTCAGGTGAGGGGAGTGCCTTTTGTAGAAGTGTCTCCTCCCATGAAGTCTTTCCTGATTCTCTTAAAGGTCTATCAAGGGAAAGCTCTTTCTGGAATATTTCATAGGATGCTTCTATTTCTTTTTCAGAAATTCCTGTTATTTTTGCAAGTTCCTTTGGAGAGGGGATTTCTCCATACTTTTGCAGGAATTCTTTTTCCGCTTTTCTGATTTTTCTTATTTTTGCTTTTTGTTCAGCGGGTATCCTTATCAACTGGCTGTGTTCATCGAGATGTTTCATTATTGACTGTCTTATCCACCATATTGCATAAGAGAGAAATTTTACGCCTTTTTTGGGGTCAAAATGTTTTACAGCTTTTATTAAGCCTATGTTACCTTCATTTATAAGGTCCTCAAAAGGGACTCCCATATCTTTGTACTTAGAAGCTATTTCTACGACAAACCTCAGATTTGACAGTATAAGTTTTTCAAGGGCGAGTTTATCACCCTTTTTGGCTTTATCTATCAGTTTTTTCTCCATTTCAGTGGAAATGGGCGGGTGTTTTGATATTTCTCTAAAATAAAATTCAATGGATGCATCAGAAGATTCTAATTTCCTTCCCATATAATTTTCCCTATTTGATAGGCATTGGTTGCAGCTCCCTTCCTCAGGTTGTCAAATACTGAAAAGAAACTCAGTGTTTTTGTCCTTTCATAGACTCTTATTCGGGATATGTAGACCTCGTCTTTTCCTTTTACCTGAAGAGGGGTTATTATGTTCTTCTGAATTTTGATTGAAGGAAAGTTTTCAAAGGCTTTCAAAATTGTATTTTCCTTCACATTCTCTTTAAATTTTATAAAAACTGACTGGGAATGACAATTTTCAACCGGGACTCTGACACAGGTGGGGTATACCTGGAATTTTTTCTTTAATATTTTTCTGGTTTCCAGAATCATTTTCCACTCTTCTTTTGAATGCCCCTGTTTTATTTCACCAATTTTTGGGATCAAATTGTCATGTATCCTGGTATCAAAGGGACTATTTTTGTATTTTCTTCCATTTCTTTCGCGTTTTAAAGCCTCTATTCCATCTTTTCCTGCTCCTGAGACAGATTGATATGTCGCAACAAAGATATAATGGGGTTTGAATTTTTCAAGGGCTTTAAGGGGAATCACAAGCTGTATTGTTGAACAGTTAGGATTGGCAATAAGACCCTTATGTCTGCTTATGTCTTCTGGATTGACCTCAGGGACGATGAGGGGGATTCCCTTCCTGAGCCTGAATGCACTTGAGTTATCAATGATAAGTTTTGATTTCTTATGAAAAATCGGGAATATATTTTCAGCTATGTCCGCTTCAACACAGAAGAACACAAAATCCATTTCAGGAATGTCTTTTATTTTCCGAACCTCTATTTTCTTCTTGCGGAAATCCAGATATTTCTCACTTCTTCCACCTGAAAAGGGAATTATTTCTTTTATTCTTTTATCTTTTTCTAACAGTTTAATCAGTGTTTTTCCTACAACACCAGTTGCCCCTACAACACCTGCTTTCATTTTACGAGTTCTACTGCTTTTTGTGCTCCTTCTGCCATTGAAGAAACAGGTATAAGATTTGGCAATTCCTTTAGAATTTCTTTAGCTTCATTTTCGTTTGTTCCTGTAAGTCTTACCACAACCGGTAAATTACATTTTATTTCTTTAAAAGCTTCAACCATACCCTTTGCCACATCGTCACATCTTGTTATTCCGCCAAAGATGTTAAAAAATACAACTTTTACATTTTTGTCGGACAGGAGGATTTCCATTGCCTTTTTAACCTTTTCAGGAGATGAACTTCCTCCTATATCAAGGAAGTTTGCAGGTTCGCCCCCATATTTTTTAATTATATCCATTGTTGCCATTGCAAGTCCAGCACCATTTACACAACATCCTATAAATCCATCCAGCTTGACATAAGATAATCCTGCCTCTTTTGCTGCAAGCTCTTTTTTATCTTCATAAGAAAGGTCTTTTTCCCCTATTATGTCTTTGTATTTATAATAGGCATTATCATCAAGAATTACTTTTGAGTCAACCGCTATAAGCTCATTCCCCGAGATTGCAAGAGGGTTAATTTCCACAAGGGAAGCCTGACATTCCTTGAAGAGCTTTTCCATGTTATGGATGAGATTAAAGAGTTTTTTCTGAAATTCTTTTTCCTCAAACATCCATGTTGCAAGATTTCTTATCTGATAAGGGGCAATACCCCTTAAGGGGTCATAATAATCAGTGTATATACTTTCTGGTCTTTGTTTTGCTATTTCCTCAACTTCGACTCCGCCTTCCTTAATAGCCATAATTAAGACTTTATTTCTGGACCTGTCCAGAGTTAAACTGATATAGAGTTCTCTATCTATATCTGCTGCCTCGGCTACAAGAACTTTTTTAACAGGTATACCTTTTATTTTTAAATTCAGGATGTCTCTGGCTTTTTGTATGGTTTCCTCTCTGGTATTTGCCAGTTTTATTCCACCTGCCTTGCCTCTTCCTCCCACAGGAACCTGTGCCTTAATCACCACCGGTTTGTTTATTTCTTCAAATATTTTTCCTGCCTCTTCAGGAGTTTCTGCGACTCTACCTTTTTTGACCGGTATTCCATATTTTTCAAACAATTCTCTCCCTTCGTATTCCAAGAGTTTCATTTTAGCCTCCTTAAATTTTGAATGGAAAAATAATAAAAGAAAAGGAGTATTAAAGTCAAATGACTTGATTTTTTTTAACTTATCACATAATATATAAAACTATATTATGAAAACAAAAGCTTTTGGAAAGATAAATCTGGGACTCTGGATTATGAAAAAAAGAGAGGATGGTTATCACGAGATTAGAACCATTTTTCATCCTGTTGATATTTTTGATGAGATAGAGGTGAACGAATCCCAGCTTGTTAAAATAAAATGTGATGGTGGACCCGAGGGCGATAAAAACATAGTTATAAAAGTCCTTGAGGAACTATCAAGATACAAGAAAACCTTTCTGGGAGCGGATATATACATAAGAAAAAAAATACCCCTTGGGGCGGGTATGGGAGGAGGTAGTTCTGATGCTGCAGCGGTTTTAAAGGCGCTTAATGAAATCTATTCTCTTGATTTAAAAAAAGAAGAACTCTTAAAAATTGCAGGTTATATAGGTAGTGATGTGCCGTTTTTTATCATGGGAAAAACTGCCAGTGGAAGGGGAAGAGGCGAGATTCTTGATAAATTGAATACCAATTTTAAAGGGAATTTCCTTATATTTTATCCTGGTTTTGAAATTTCTACCTCGTGGGCATATTCAGAGATTGCCAGAATTCAGATGGATGATAGAAAAGATGAGGAGAAAGAGAATACTTTTAAAAAAGCAATAGATTTTTTGAACGCCGGTCAGCATGATGATTTCATGGATATAATAGAAAATGATTTTGAAAGGGTAGTTTTTAAATATTATCCCTTTTTCAATAAGATTAAAGAGAGTTTGCTTGAAAAAGGAGCTAAAAAGGTTATGCTGACAGGGAGTGGTTCTGGACTGTGGGCATATTTTAATGAAAGATTGGAAGAAGAAATTAGTTTTGGTTTTGGAAAAGTTTTCTGGACAAAGAGCCTTGACTGGGGCGTCGTCTAATCGGCAGGACATGGGATTTTGGATCCCAGAATCGAGGTTCGAATCCTCGCGCCCCAGTTTTTGAGAAAAATCTGGTTGGCTTTATAATATAGATGTTCAAAAAGAGGTTTTTATTATGAATGGGAGAAAAATTATAATACTTGATGAATCAGAGGAAGTGCACGAAAAATTAGGAGTTTTTCTTGAAGAAAAGGGTTTTAAGGTTTACCATGCTTTTAATGGTGAAGAGGGAATACAGAATATATTTAGTGTGCTTCCCGATTGTGTAATAACTGAGATTTTACTTCCTGGTAAAAATGGTCTCGAGATAATAAAGGAGTGTAAGGTAAGCCCGAAGGTGTCTCATATCCCTTTTATACTGTATACCATTCTATACTTCAAAGATGAAGACATAAAAAAAGGAATTAATCTGGAGGGACGTTTTTATAATGTGAGAGTGGACGCTTATTTCCAGAAGCCTACACTCTTTGACTTGATTCTTGAAAAGATAAGAGAATTTATCGGAGAGCAAAAACCAAAGGAGGAAAAACGGGGTAAAATTCTTATAATTGAAGATGACCTTGATACAGTTTTTCTTTTAAGAAAAATTCTGGAAGGTGACGACTATGTTGTCGAATATGCTCAAAAGGGGCATGAAGGAATTAGAAAGATAGATGAAATGAATCCTGACCTGATTTTGCTTGATTATATATTACCTGATACTGATGGAATGGAAATACTGAGCAGGGTCAAGGAAAAACACAAGGATATACCTGTTATTATTATGACCGCCTATGGCTCTGAGGACCTTGTTGTTGAAATTCTTAAAAGAGGAGCAGATGATTATCTTGCCAAGCCTTTTCCTATTTCACGGGAAATACTACTGAAAATAGAGGAAAATGTGAGAAAGAGAAGAAAAATGAAAAGAGAGGAAACTATATTCTTTAATATGATGGAGATGAATGACTGGATAACAGGTAAATATTTTGTCATTGAGGATTTGCAGAAAAAAATTCTATCTCTTGAAAAGGATGCCGAGAAACTCGTGCGGGATAAATTAGATGAGTTGAGACGCAAACATATGAAAATGAAGGAGAATGTTACAATAATAAAAGGAGACTTGGATGTGCTACTTAAAAATTTTGAGGAAACCTTGAATGATACAAGAGAAAGATTTGCTTATCTGAAACCTGATGAGGAAAAGTTTCCAGAAAATGTCAGGGATTTAACAGGGAGAATAAGAGAAGGTTTGCAGAGAATAGAAGTTTTGATTTATAAAATAAAAGATAAGTTATCAATGTTAGAAGAATGAAAAAATATTCTTTGTTCCCTTATTTTTGTGTGTTACTCCTTCTATGTTCTAAAAAGAGTGTATTTAAAAACATAGATGACCCGAGAGATATTTTTGAAAAGAGCATGGAGTTTTACAGCAAGAAAGAATACAACAAAGCTATAGAAGGCTTTAAAAAGGTGATTTATTCACAAGATATCCTGGATATAACCGATGATGCCCAGTTTTATCTGGCACAGTGCTACTATCAAATTAAGGATTATGAGCAGGCATTGATGGAATTTCAATTTCTTGCCGACCATTTTCCTAAAAGTGAACATTCAGAAGAATCTGAATTTATGATGGGTAAAATAAAGTTTTTGCAAACTCCTTCTCCTGAGCTTGACCAGGAAGAAACTTTCAATGCATTAAAGTATATGAGGGATTTCATTGAGAAATATCCGGATTCCAGATTTAAAAGAGAGGCTGAGGATATAGTTAAAAAATGTAGAGAAAAACTTGCAAAAAAGATATTTAACAATATGGTCCTTTATTTAAAAATGGGTAAACTCTCATCTGCGCAGGTTTATTTCCAGATATTAAAGGAGGAATATTCTGACCTGTCCCTCTATGATAAGGCAAAGGAGATTATAGAAGATAGGAAATGAAAAAAACAGGTATATTTGGAGGACTTTTTGACCCTCCTCATATAGGACATTTAATCACCGCACTTGACGCTCTTATTGAATTAAATCTTGATGAGATATGGTTTCTTGTGAGCTTTCATCCCCCTCACAGAGAGGAAAATACTCCCTTTGACAGGAGATATGAGATGACCCGACTCTCAGTCCAGGATTTCAAGAAATTTAAGGTTTCACCCATAGAGAGAGAATTAAATCTGGATAAAAGCTACTCATTATTAGTGATAAGAGAGATTAAAAAAAGATTTGTGGATAAAGAATTTTATTTTATAGTGGGTTCTGACCAGTTTACAAGATTTAACGAATGGTATAAACCTGAACAAATATTAAAAGAGATGGAAGTTGCGGTTTTGAAAAGAAAGGAAGAAGACTTTAATGGATACCCTTTTGCAAAGGATGTGATATTTTTGCACAACAGATGCATGGAAATATCCTCCAGTGAAATAAGAAAAAGGGTGAAAGAGGGTAAAGAGATTAAATTTTTTGTAAGGGATGCGGTTGAGCAATATATAATAAGGGAGAAACTTTACCGTTGAAATTCGTTTATTCAGAAAAATATATAGTGGATTTTGGGATTCATGTTTTCCCCACAGAGAAATATGTCTTAATCAAAGATAGATTGTTGAATGAGGATATTGCAGAAGAAAAAGATTTTATAGAACCTTCGATGCCCCGGGAACAGGACCTTTTGGTTCTGCTCGATAAAGAATATATGAATGACCTGAAAAATTTGAGGTGGACTTCAAGAACAATGTTTTCAGAACTTCCCCTCACTCGTGAAATAGTTGACATGTATATGCTTGCAGCAGAAGGCACATTTATTTCCTCCAGTGTTGCTCTTGAAGAAAAAGTAGTTTATCATATAGGTGGAGGATTTCACCATGCATTTAAAGATAAGGCAGAGGGTTTTTGCTATATAAATGATATTGCGTATGCGATTTTAAGGTTAAAGAAAGAAAACAGAATTAGAAGAGCAGTTGTAATTGATTGTGATTTGCATCAGGGAAACGGAACAGCAAGAATTTTTAGAGATGATAGTGATGTTTTTACTTTTTCTATACATCAACAGAACCTTTATCCTGTGAAAGAAAAGAGTGACCTGGATATAGGACTTCCTGATTTTGCTGATGATGAACTCTATCTTGAAAAACTTGATTATGCACTTTCTGTTATTGAAAATAATATGCCTTTTGATTTGTGTGTTTATCAGGCAGGCGCAGACCCTTATAAGGATGATAAACTCGGTAACCTTATGCTCTCAAAAGAAGGACTTTTAGAAAGAGATAGTAAAGTTGCCGAGTTTTGTAAAAAGAATTCTGTGCCCGTGTCAATAACTCTTGGAGGAGGGTATTCAAGAGAACTGGATGACCTTGTTGATATCCATTTCAATACTGCAAAAATATTTTATAAAACCTTCAGGAGGAAAGATGAAAATTCGTACATTAAAGAAAGAAATTCTATTTAAAGGAAAAGGCTTACATACAGGTGAAGAAGCAACCCTTATTTTAAGGCCCAGAAAAGAACCCGGAAAAAGAGTCTTTATTAAAACAGGTGAAAGTGAGATTGATGTCCCCTTTGTTCCTGAAAATTTCACAGCAGATTACAGATGCATTGCTTTAAAAAGGGATGAAAAAGTGGTTCTGACCTTTGAACATCTTTTATCGACCCTTACAGGACTTGGAAATATACAGTGTGATATAGTTATTGAAGGCAAAGAAATCCCGAATTTTGACACATCTTCCAGCTATTTTGTTAAAGAAATTAAAAAGACAGGTGTTGAGGAGACAGGGGATATAAGCCCCTTTAAACTTAAAAATGCTGTTTCTTTTTCTTTTGAAGATAATAAGGAGATAATATTTACGCCTGCAGATTCTTTAAAAGTCACTTATATTTTCAAAAAAGAGAAAGGTCTTGAAGGAACTTTAACTCTGGACATAACACCGGATATTTATGAGAAGGAGATATCAAGGGCAAAAACATTCATATTTTTTGAGGAAATTGAGGAAGTGAGAAAGAAGGGACTCGGGAAAGGAGGTGGCGAGGAAAACGTCCTTGTTTTCAAAGATGGCAAATGGGTTAATAAAGAGATAATGACCTATCCTGATGAATTTTTGAGGCATAAGATACTTGATTTGCTCGGAGATTTTTCTTTATTAAACTATCCTTTTTGCTTTCATATAATCGCCATAGGGACAGGGCACAGACATCACTTGGAAGCAATTAAAAAGTTGAGAAGATATCTTGTCAGAGAGGAAATAGATATAAAGGAGATTTATCACCTCCTCCCCCATAAGTATCCTTTCCTGCTTGTTGATAAAATTTTAAATTTTGACGATAAAAGAATAGTGGGAATTAAAAACCTTACCTTTAACGAGGAATTTTTTCAGGGACATTTTCCTGAAAATCCTGTTATGCCCGGTGTTTTGATGATTGAAGCTCTTGCTCAGACAGGAGGTATTTTGATAGCGAAGAAATTAGAGCACAGGAGAGAAAACATCTTATTCTATTTTGCAGGTATAAACAATGTTAAATTCAGGAGACCTGTTCTTCCCGGTGATACCCTTATAATGGAAGTTGAGATACTCAGGTGGGGAGGTAAAGTTTGCAAGATGTGTGGCAGAGCTTATGTGGGTGACGAGGTTGTGGCAGAAGCAGAACTTACCGCAACAATGGTGGAGGTGAAAAAATGAAGATTCATACATCTGCAATTGTGCATAAGGAGGCTGTAATTGATGAGGATGTTGAGATAGGTCCTTTTTCGATCATAGGAGCAGGAGTAAAAATTGGAAAGGGAACAAAGATAGGAAGCAACGTTGTGATTGAAGGGAACGTTAAGATAGGTAAAAACAATCAAATCCTGCATTCTGCAGTTATAGGATTTCCTCCACAGGATGTTAAATACAGAGGCGAGAATACAGAGGTCGTTATAGGTAACAACAACATTATAAGAGAGTTTGTTACAATTCACAGGGCATCCGGAGAAGGAGAAAAAACAGTTCTCGGAAGTAACTGTTTTTTAATGGCCTATTCTCATCTGGGACACAATGTAAAAGTTGGAGATAATGTAATAATTGCAAATATGTCTCAATTAGCAGGATATGTAGAAGTTCATGATTTTGCATTCATTTCCGGGGCTGTAGTGATTCATCAATTCTGCCGGGTGGGGAAATATGTGATGATAAGAGGCAGGTCAAGGCTCGGACTGGATGCGATTCCTTATACGATAATAGATGGAGTTGAGAATACAGAGGTAAAAGGCTTAAACGTTGTAGGCTTAAGAAGAAATGGTTTCTCAGATGAGAGAATAAACATCTTGAAAAAAGCTTATAAAATACTTTTCAGACAGAATTTAAACACTTCTCAGGCGGTTGAAGTTCTGGAAAAAGAACTCCCTCAGAATGAGGATATAAAATATTTGATTGAATTTATAAAAAGATCAAAAAGAGGTATAGGAAAATGAAGGTGGTTATAGCACTTGGTGGAAATGCAATTTTGCCAAAGGGAGCATCCTTTCATGTGGTCACCCAGTTTAAAACAACCAGGAACTCTCTCTACCAGATTCTGCCTGTTATAGAGGAAGCTGATGGAGTGGTTATAACTCATGGCAATGGTCCCCAGGTTGGCGTTGCTTTTTTAAGAAATTACTACGCAAGAAAAGAAATTCCCATGTACCCTCTGGATGTTCTCGGAGCTGAGACCCAGGGATGGATGGGATATATGATTTCTCATCTCTTACACGAAGTTTTCTATGAAAAGAAAATTGATAGAGATATAACTGTTGTGATCACACAGGTTCTTGTTAATGAAAAGGATTCTGAATTTAAAAATCCTACAAAACCTATAGGACCTTTTTTCACTTACAGTGAAGCTGAAGAGATGAAAGGGCTGTTTGATTACCCGATAAAGAAGGATGCTGATAGAGGATACAGGATTACAGTTCCTTCTCCGAGACCGATAGATATAATAGAAAAAGAACTCATAAAAAATCTTGTTGAAAGAGGCAATGTTGTAATAGCAGGGGGTGGGGGAGGGATTCCTCTGGTGCGAAAAAAGAATAAACTGAAAGCTGTTTACGGTGTGATAGATAAAGATTTGTGTTCTGCAAAGATTGCATCAATTATAAATGCAGATTATCTTTTAATTGTGACATCAGTGGAAAGAGTTTATTTAAACTACGGAAAAGAGGATGAGGTCCCTCTTGAAAGAATAAATCTGGAAGATGCAATAAGATATATGAATTCAGGACATTTTCCTAAGGGTAGTATGGGACCCAAGATAGAGGCAGCTATTGAGTTTCTGAGAAATGGCGGTAAAGAGGTAATAATTACGAGTCTGGATAAGGTAAAGGAAGCGCTTGATGGTAAGAATGGAACAAGAATAGTCAAAGAATAGCCCTATTTTACATCATACCAGTTTTTACCGGTTCCTACATGTACTTTTAAAGGCACTTTAAGCGGAAAAGCGTTTTCCATTTTTTCTTTTATAATTCTTTCTGCAATCTTTATATCCTTTTCATTTACTTCAAATAAAAGCTCGTCGTGAATCTGAAGTATAATATGGGCATCAAGTTTTTGTGTTTTAAATTCTCTGTGTATGTCAATCATTGCTTTTTTAATTATATCTGCAGCTGTTCCCTGAATGGGTGTGTTTACAGCAATTCTTTCAGCCTGTTCTCTCACCTGCTTTATGGGATGATTTATATCGGGTATGTTCCTTATTCTTCCGAAAAGAGTTTTTACAAATCCATTTTTTCTCGCAAATACAAGTTCTTTTTCTATCCATTCTTTAACCTTTGGAAAACTTGCAAAGAACATGGCTATAAAACCGGATGCCTCTTCAGGAGTTATACCGAGCTCTTTTGAAAGTCCAAAAGGGCTTATCCCGTAGCATATTCCAAAATTCACAGTTTTTGCCTTTCTTCTGTCATCAGAAGTTATATCCTTTATATCTTTTCCGGTTATCAAAGATGCTGTATAAGAATGTATGTCTTCGCCTTTTTCAAAAGCCTTTATTAAATTTTCATCTTCTGAAAAATGGGCGAGTATTCTGAGTTCTATCTGGGAATAATCAGCACATATTATGAAGTAGCCTGAGGGTGCACAAAAGGCTTTTCTTAAATTTCTTCCTGTTTCAGATTTTATGGGTATTGTCTGTAGATTGGGATTGGAGCAGGAAAGTCTGCCTGTTGATGTTTTTGTCTGACTGAAACTCGCGTTTATTCTCCCTGTAAAGGGATTTCTTGAAGAAACAAGGACATCTATGTAGGTGCTCTTAATTTTAAAAAGTTCTCGGTAGTTAAGAATTAATCTTGCAATTTCATATTCTCTGGAAAGTTCTGTCAGGACCTCGTAATCTGTGGAATAACCTGTTTTGGTTCTCTTTTTTGGTGGAAGTTTTAACTTCTTGAAAAGAACTTCTGATAACTGTTTTGGTGAGTTTATGTTAAACTTTATTCCTGCGATTTCATATACCCTGTCTGTAATCCCATCCAGTTTAAAATTTATTTCTTTTTCTATATCTTTCAGAACATCTTCGCATATATAAACTCCTTTTTCTTCCATCTCGGCAAGCACCCCTGCAAGAGGTATCTCTATATCACAGTATAGTTTGTAGAGGTCTTTTTCTATAAGTTCTTCCATTAAGTCCGGTAGCACACTGTCCACAAGGTAAATTTCTTCCAGTTTTCTTTTTGTTATATCCGGACTAAATTTAAATCCAAGCCTTTCCAGTGCAATTCTCTCAAGGGTGGGATTCTCTTTCTCCGGTGCAAGAAGATACTCGGCTATTACCGGGTCATAGATTTTACCTTTCACATCTATCCTGTGCTTGATAAATTTTTTAAAAGCACTTTTCAAATCAGGTGTTCTCTTCTCATCCTGGTTTTTCAGAAAATTTTCTATATTTTCAAAAGAGGTTTTATAAAATTTATCATCTTTTTTTATAAACACATTATTTTTATATATAGAAAATGTAAATCCGCCTTTTAAAATAGAGGTGTCTTCAAGTTCCATAACATTAAACTCAGGGAAATTTCTGGAAAACTGCTCCATAATAGAATGAAATTCCATCTCTTTTAAAATTTTCAAAAGTTCTGTGTAGTCAGGCTCTTTTAATTTAAGTTCCTCTTCATCAAATTCAATCTCAATATTATCGTCAAGTTTAATGAGGTCCTTTGCCATTTTTATTTTATCAATATTTTCTGAAATTAATTTCCTTATTCTCCTGTTATCTATCTTATCATAATTTTCAATTAAATCATCAATGCTCTCAAATTTATTTACAACTTCCATTGCTGTTTTCTCTCCTATTCCCGAGACACCCGGAATATTGTCAATACTGTCACCTATAAGTGCAAGATAATCAGGGATTTTTTCCGGGGGAACACCGAATTTATCAATAACTTTTTCCCGTGTATAAATAATATCTTCTTTTGGTCTTGTATCAAGAACCTGAACATCCTCGTCAACGAGTTGAAGCAGGTCTTTATCAGAAGTAAGTATTACAACTTTCCATTTTCTTTTCTTTGCCTTTTTTACAAGAGTTGCAATGCTGTCATCTGCTTCATAGCCCGGGACCTCATATATCTTAATGTTCAATGCTTCTGTTATTTTTCTTATTCTTTCGAGGCTTATTGTTAACTCGTCTGGCATGGGAGGTCTTGTTGCTTTGTATTTTTCAAAAATCTCGTGTCTTTTTGTCTTTCCTTTAGCATCAAATACAATTGCGATATAATCAGGCTTATAATCTCTTTTTAACTTTAATATAGAATTTGTAAAGGCAAAAGGTGCTGATGTGTTTTCTCCTTTTGTATTTCTTAAAGGATTTTTTATAAAGGCAAAGAATGCCCTGTAAGCAAGAGATGTTCCATCAACTATTATAAACAGTGGTTTCATTGTATATTAAGAATAAAGGCTGAAAAAGGTGAGATACAATCCTATTTAAGATTTTTTGCAAATTCGGTGTGATAGATTTTTTGTTAATCGCATCATTTGCGTTTATCGTGTTATTTAATTCTGTATCCCAGAATCCCCGACCCCTGATTTAAAAAGTCAAAAGTAAAAAGTCAAATCTAAAAAGTAAAAAGTTTTTCAATTACTGTCCCTGAGTAACTGTTATTGTAATCCGGGGATAGTATCAGTCTGTTCATGCTTTCCATGCAGTATATTGTTGCATTAGTACAACATTTCATATCCTGAAAAAAACATGCCAGAAATCACACAATACATAAAAACCATTGATACTCTAAGACATTCATAAATTATCAGCAAAAAACAAACTTTCAACAGGTCAGAAAAACCGCCTTTAAAAAAACCTGATTTCGCATATCTTATTCTTAATCAATAACATAGCTTTATCTGACATTAAGGCACAATCATGATGTATTTTACACTTTTTAAATATCCATGCAAAATGTACGAATCATAAAACCCGCTATTTTCAAGGCTTTCACAATTATCCAAAAAATTCCATATTTTAAAAATTGTAAAATTTTATTGTTTTAGAAAGTGTAAACCAATTTTGCCCCCTTGACAACTTTGCACTTTTTCGAGTATTATTATATAAATAATTTCAGGGAAAGGGGATGCTGATATGAGGGATATAACTTCACACACATTTTCTCTCTCTCTCTGGCAAATAAGCCTGATTTCATTTTCTGCAATTTCATTTCCACAATCCCTCCGCCTTATAATAAAAAAGAAAAAATAGTGTTTAACCTTCCTTTTATCATGAAAAAATTTAAAAATTTCATAGAAAGGAGGGATGAGGAAATGAAAAAAATAATTTTAAGTTTAATTTTGATAGGTATTTTAAAGGCATTTGTTGAAGTGCCTGAGGGCTGGAGGCATGCGAAGTCGCTTCGTGGAGGAGGGTTTGTTTCCAGTGCTTGGGCAGATGCATTAGGAGATACAGTTGTTGTGGCGTATAAAATTTATACATGGACAGAAGGAGACAGTATTTTTATAAGATACTCCGAGGATAACGGATTTTCATGGAGTAATTCTAAGTTAGTAGACACTGACATTGACTTTTACATTCCAAGGATAACAATTGACGTCCATGGCAACTTATATATGCTTTATGAAAGAGCAATGAGTTCTTCTGAAAAAGAGTTAAAGTGTATCTTCTCTGGCGATTTTGGTAACACATGGACTCCTCTTCTGAATTTGCAGAATTTAAATGACAGTGAAGGTTCAGATGCAGGAGCTATGATGTATGTTGACTCAGGGGATACTTCTCGTATCCATATAGTTTACACTGCAGATGTGTCACAGGGACAGAGTTCTAAACCAGCTATTTTTTATATTTATTCTCTTGATGATGGTCAGACATGGTCAGGTCCTTATAGATTGCGAAACATATGGGATGGAGATACATTGATTGATAAATGTATAAATCCCAAGATTACAGTGGTTAATGAACAACCCCATATAATTTATACAGTACATTGTTCTTCAGGTGCGAAAATAATGGTGCATTATACGGGTTTCCCAACAGGAGGTTCTTATACATATACTTCCAGTCACATCATGAATGCTTATGGACCGTATGTGGATTCCGAGTCTATTGCACCTGACCCAATGAATCCTAATTTAATTCATGTGATATATCCTCAGGAGGATAACAGTATAATTCACAGAAGAATTGAATATAACGGAGCTCAATGGGTATGGGGTAATACAAGTTATGTGGACCCTGAAACTGATAATGCAAAATTTGTTGATTTTTCGATTGATGACGAGAAGATATTTGTGATGATTTCATACCTCAGTTCACAGAATATGCCTCATTATACTTATTCTTTGGATAATGGAAACACGTGGAGTCCTGTAACATGGGTTCAAATCGGGCAAATGAAAATTCCTTTTACTGTTGTTGCTAACCGTAGAAGCAGATTAATTTTATATCCTCATCAGCCCGCTGGGACGCATATGGAATTGAGTTTCATTTCTGAAGACAGAGAACTACTTTCCTCAACCTCATCAGCTACTGCATTCAATTCCAACAGGCATCTAGTCAGGGAGCCGAATAATGATAATTTACATTTAATATATACAATGGCATCCGATTCAGGTGATATAGTCTGGGCACCAAGTTATGATGGTGGTTCAACATGGGAGCCTTATAAGATTATAGGGCACGGTGTACACATGACTCCGTGTATATGCTTAAATTCATCAGAGCAGATTATATCAGTGGTATGGGTCAACGGGAATAAACTCCAATACAGAGAAACAGGTTATGAGACATCAGGTGCCTGGTCAGATATAATAACTCTTGAGTTGCCATCAGGATATGAGCCTGACGACCCACCAGGAGATGACTCAAACACTCCTGGTATGCCCTCAATAGTTGTGACAGGCACAAGGGAGACCCAGTCTCTTTATCTTCACGTGGTTTTAAGGGCAAAAAAACAGAATGAAAGTCCAAAACTCATATATTTAAAATACGATTTAAATCAGCTGGACCAGACCGAAGTACCGGTAGAAGTTTCTGATATGGTTATAGATAGTGAAGAGGTTTTTAATCCATCACTTACATACAGCAATGTGAATAACAGGTTGAAACTTCACTGTGTTTATTCAAAGAATCAGAGGATTTATTATAGTGAGTTTTACAGAATAAGCTGGACACCTGTTTATCAAATTTCAAATATCGGTAAAGTTGCAACAAGCCCATCAATAGAGGTTTATGGAGATTCCCTTTATGCTGTATGGAATGAGGATTATTATGGAACAGGGAAATATGAGGTGTTCAGAAGAAGAAAGAAGGTGACAGAGGCTTATTATCAATGGAATATAGAAGGTCCTGAACTTGTTTCAATAAATTCTCAATCCTATGATTCTCATTATCCCACAAATTCAGAGTTAAGATTTACTTTATGGAATGAAGAAGACCCCACAAATACCGATTATGATGCCTGGTACAGATACGGAAATGATAATCCTTTATCTTTTTTAAATACTTCTGAACAGAGTTATTTCCCTCATTCAAACAGGTATAATACGGGTTTAAGTGTTTATATGTACGGTATATGGACAGAAAAGGACCATTTGCTTTACAGAATTATGTCCCATAAAAGGATGTATGTTCCGCCACCTGACCCGAGACTTTCATATTTAAGCTATTCACCTGAAAGCGAAAATTTCCCTTATTTAATAGAAAGAGAAGGAACCCAGACATATGGCAATATAACGACTGATGTTGGTTCAAACTTGATTTATGAATTTAATTTAGATACAATATACCACTATACCGCTGAAATTGAACTTTATTTTGAAGGCGGAAACACAAGGACAGGAAAAATTTTAACAAGCAATATGGCACCGGCACCTTTAACATTTACATATAATCCGGGACAGGTAAAGACAATAAAATTCCCTGTAAAAAGAAGATTTCTTGTTGATGGAAATAAACTTTATCTTACTCTTAAAAATGTTATTGGGCCCAAAGTTTCCCTTAAATCAATAAAAATATACAGGTATGAAAATGAAGAAACAGGAAGCGGTGGTGCACAATCCGCAGGACTATCAGAGCCTGAAATGCCTTTACTTAAGATTTATCCCACACTTGCAAAAGATAAGTTTATGCTCACCTACACTGTAAAATCCCTCTCTTCTGTTGAAATTTCTCTTTATGATATTCTGGGTAGAAAAGTCTCAACTTTACTCAAAGAAAAACTCATAGCTCCGGGAACTTATACTGCAGAATTCAAAAAGCCTCATAACCTGAAATCCGGTGTTTACTTCCTGAGACTGAAATCCAATGGCTCAAAAGAAGTAAAGAAGATAATTTTTAGCAAATAGAAAAACAGGGGGCGGGAGTTTTTCCCGCCCCTTTAAAAAGAAAATGAAAAAATTTTTAATCTTAATCGTGCTGGTTTTAAATCTTAATGCAATAGATTTTGTTTTGATTGATTCTTTTAATGATGCACCGAATGCTCCTGGGGCACCAATAGAAACAGGAGATATTGATAATGATGGACTTGCTGAAGTGATGTTTACAGGTGTGGATTCTATAACATTGTATCATCAGATTTATATATATGAAAGATATCCTACAGGAGGATTTTATCTTGCTCATATTGTGCCTATATATGAACCTTCTTCGCCCTGGATGGGCGGAGCATTCTTTGGTTTTAGAACAGGAGATTTTGATAGTGATGGGAAAGTAGATATACTCGAATCCACATATAATGCCAATAATATGGTAGAATACTTTGAAGTAGTTGAATCAAAAAATCTAAATTCTTACCCTGATACAATTGTGTGGATGGATTCTTTATATATAGACAGTAATTCTCCGGGATTAGACATATGGTCCGGTGATTTAGACAACGATGGGAAAACAGAAATTTTGATTTACAAAGGAGATGCAACAGATTTATTGATTTATGAAAATCAGGGGGATGATTCCTATGCTTTAAAGTTTCACAAAGATTATTATTACGGTATTCCAAATGGAGGATCTGCAGTGGGAGACGTTGATCAAGATGGACTTCCTGAGATTTTTATTGCGGATGCTCAGGATTATATTTTCCCTATAAGGGTTTTTGAGTGTGTAGGAGATGATTCTCTTGTTAATACGGCGAATATTTACCCCTGGCTTTGGACATCTCATAACTTATATGATGCTGTCTTCTGCGGGGATGTAAACAACAATGGAAAACCCGAAGTTATGATTCACGGTACTGCTTTTATAGGTTTTAATACAAATCGTGATGACATCTGGATAATAGAGGCGACAGGAGATAATCAATATGAACTTATCTGGTGTGATTCACTTCATACAACAGCAAATCAAGAGATGGGTTGTGTTTCATCAGCAGGTGATGTTACGGGTGACGGGATACCCGAAATTATCCTTTCCTTAACAACGGGAGTGCGTGTAATCCAGTACATTCCGGGTCAGGGCTATACCTACATCTGGCAGAAGTATTATGCTTACAACACAGGAAATATTTCAACCTGTGTATACGATATAAACGGAAACGGAATAAACGATATGATTTTATCGGTTCAGCATCAGGAGGAAAACAGGGTGACCTATATTTATGAAATGTCTCCCTCTGCTTCTGAAAAATATAAAAAGCTCCTTCCTTATTTTAAAGTATTTCCTTCAATAACATCCGACAGTATAAGGATATTTTATTCTTTAAAGACAAAAAAGCTTGCTGATTTTTATATTTACAACATTTTAGGAGAAAAGGTTTACTCTATGAAATTAAAACCTTCTGGAAGTTTATATCTAAGTTTCAAAAAATTAAAATTCAAGCCGGGAATATATTTTATAAAATTAAAATCAGAAAAGTTTAAAAAGATTAATAAGATTAATAAGGTGGTATTTTTGAAATAAGTCGAATCTAAAAAGTCAAAAGTAAAAAGTAAAAACTAAAATCCACAGCTGAAAAGTAAAAAATTTTTATTGTAGTTTTGAACTTTAATTTTTACGCAAAACAAAATCTCATTAGCTCTATTTATCTTATTGCCAACCCCACTCCCAGATCCCTGACCCCCAACCCCTAAATCCCAACCCCTGATCCCCATCCACTCATTCACTCATCCACCTGCCTTTTCTCTCTTTGATTTTAAATCAGCGAGTATCCTATAATTAAAGTCTTTTCAGAAAGGAGATGGAAATGGCAAAAAGAGTTTTGATTCTTGGTGCTGCCGGGAGGGATTTTCATAATTTTAATGTATTTTTCAAAGCCAATAAAGAATATAAAGTTGTGGGGTTTACTGCGACTCAGATTCCTGATATAGAAGGAAGATTGTATCCTAAGGAGCTTGCGGGTAGACTTTATCCAGAGGGAATTAAAATCTATCCTGAAGATGAGCTTGAAACACTTATAAAAAAATTAAAGGTTGACATCTGTGTTTTTTCCTATTCTGATGTTTCCCATGAATATGTGATGCACATAACATCAAGATGTATTGCTTCAGGTGCTGATTTCTGGCTCTTGGGACCTGAATCCACAATGATAAAGTCTAAAAAGCCTGTTATAAGTGTTTGTGCGGTCAGAACGGGATGTGGTAAGAGTCAGACCTCAAGGAAAATTGCAAAGATTTTAAAAGAAAAAGGCAAGAAAGTTGCGGTTATAAGGCATCCAATGCCATATGGGGACCTCAGAAAACAGATTGTTCAGAAATTCAAAACTTTTAAGGACCTTGATAAATATAACTGCACAATAGAAGAAAGAGAAGAATATGAACCTCATCTCAGATACGGATTCATAGTTTTTGCAGGGGTGGATTATGAGAAGATTTTGAAAGAGGCTGAGAAAATCGCTGATGTGATTCTCTGGGATGGTGGGAATAATGACCTGCCTTTTTACAAGCCTGATTTGCATATAGTTGTGACTGACCCGTTGAGAGCAGGGCACGAAGAAAGATATCACCCCGGTGAGGCGAATTTAAGAATGGCTGATGTTGCTGTTATAAATAAAGTTGATTCTGCACCGATTGAGAAGGTGAATATTCTCAGAGAAAATATAAGAAGGCTTAATCCTGAGGCAATTATAGTTGAATCTGCATCACCGATATTTGTGAAAGATGGATATAAGATAAGGAATAAAAAGGTGTGTGTTGTTGAGGATGGTCCGACCCTGACGCATGGGGAGATGAATTTTGGTGCAGGTTATGTTGCAGCTTTGAAATTCGGAGCAAAAGAAATAGTTTCTCCTAAGCCCTATGCTGTAAGAAGCATAAAGCAGACTTTTGATAAATACCCGCAGGTTGAACTTGTTTTACCTGCGATGGGCTACGGTAAAAAGCAGATTCGTGACCTTCAGGAAACTTTAAATAAAGTCCCATGCGATGTTGTAATAGGTGCGACACCCATTGACCTTTCAAAAGTGGTGAGAATTAATAAACCTGTTGTCAGAGTTATTTATGAACTTGAAGAAATAGGGAAACCCGACCTTGAAGATGTGATTAACACATTTTTGAAAAAATTATGAAAAAATATATACTTGCAGTCCTTGCCTTTTTAACACTTATATTCTCCTTTTATCTTTCTCTTATTTATTCTCCTCCGGAGCAGAAAATGGGTGAGCTTGTCAGAATACTCTATATCCATCTTCCTTTAGCATGGTATTCTTTAATTTCTTTTACAATAACTTTTATATACAGTATTGCCTATCTTATTAAGAGGGAAGATAAATTTGATAAGATGGCAGCAACAGGTGCAGAGGTTGGATTTGTCTTTATAACCCTTACACTACTTACAGGCTCGGTATGGGCAAAAGGAGCATGGGGTGTTTTCTGGGTGTGGGAACCGAGATTGACCACCACTTTAATCCTGTGGTTCCTCTATCTTTCCTACATTCTTTTAAGAACATTTATAGAAACACCGGATAAAAGAGCAAGGATTTCCGCGGTTCTGGGTATAATATTTTACTTTGATATACCGCTTCTTTACTTCTCTGTTCATTTGTGGAGAAGTGTGCATCCTGTTATATTTAAAGGCTCTCAAATCGGGCTTGAGTCTGCAATGCGATTTGCGCTTTTTTCAAATTTAGTTCCCTTCCTTTTTATTTTCTGGCTTATCTTTGAATTAAGATATAAAATTTATTTAAAGGAAAAAGAGATATGAAATTAATTTTCCTTTACATTGCATATACAATAGCATGGGGAGGAATTTTAATATACCTTGTTTATCTGCATAAAAAGATTGGAAGGACTGAATAGTCCTATTCTTTTTTCTCCTCTTCTTTGTTTTGTTCCTCCTTTTCCTGTTCTTTCTCATCTTCTTCAAAAGTTTCTTCTTCCTCTTCTTCAGCAAGAAGGTCTATTTCATCCTTCTTCTTATAAAGGGTTATGAAAATCAGATTATTTCCAGTGTAAAACATTGAACCATAGTATGCCAGCACCATAAAGATTATAAAATACCCGAGAACCCCTGTGATATAGGCAATTGCAGATTGGAAACCTGATAATTTGAGAAATCTTGGTGCAACGCTCACTATCTCTTCAACCCCCAGAATTTTGAAGTATTTTAAATAATCTGCGAGAAATGGGTAGGAAGGTAAAAATGCCCATGCATTGTGCATTATATTTGTGAATTTTGTTCCCATCAGCCATTGTGCTGATAAAACCCATGTTCCTATTCCTATTGCCTTTCCTACAAAGAATGTGAAGATACTTCCTGCAACGAACATGGTGAAGAAGAGAAGGACTTCATAAACAAAGAGCCTCCAGGGCTGTTCGTTCAATGTAGAAAATATTTCAAAGAGTGTGTCAAAGGTATCGTTTCCTGTGGTTCCGACTATTGAAGGAGATATGAAAAGGGAGACCATAAAGGAAACAAGCAGATACACTATAAAAAGGCATACAAAGAATGCAGGTATAGCAAAGAGCAGGAAAAATACCTCCCCAAAATAGGGGATTTTGTTAATTGCACCATAGATAACTCCTGAGAGAAGTATAAGCCCTGTTATGATTAGTATTGCAATCGGTGCAAAAAATGAGGCAAGGCCCTTTGTAAAGGCAAATTTTAAAGATTCTTTGATTTCATAAAACTCATCTCCTTTTAGCTGTTCAAAGTGAATTTTGGAGACCGCTGTCCCGAATACAAAAAAGAAAAATGCAAATATTATTGTGCCTATGATGTAAAGAACTTTGCTCCACCCATAGAATTCTCCAAATCCCATTACAGGAAGAAGGTGATACTGATTCCAGAGCTCTTTAAAAGAGTATCCACTTACTATGGCACTTAAATAGGTAAAAACTGAATAAAATATAGCACCTATGAGAATTCCCAGAAACATAACCCATATTTTTTTAATTGATAGCCCGAATCTTGCTGCCCTGAATATATCTTTAAAATTATAATGCAATTTTACAGGCATTCCAGTCCTCCTTTTTAATTTAAATTTATTTCATTATAAATGAAAAACTTGTTGAAAGTCAAAAACTACATCTCTTTTAGAGCAGAGATTATTTCAATAATCATTTTCTTACCGTCACCAAAAAGCATTAAAGTATTGTCAGCAGCAAACAGAGGATTTGGAATTCCTGCAAATCCAGGACTCAGACTTCTTTTAATAACTATCACGGTTTTTGCCTTATCAACATCAATTATTGGCATTCCTGCTATTGGTGATTTAGGGTCAGTCCTTGCAACAGGGTTTACAACATCATTTGCTCCAAGAACAATTGCCACATCAGTCTGTACCATTGTGGGGTTTATCTCATCCATTTCCTTTAACTTATCATAGGAAATATCAGCTTCTGCAAGCAGGACATTCATGTGACCGGGCATTCTTCCTGCAACAGGATGAATTCCGAATTCCACTTCCACGCCCTTTGATTCAAGCTGGTTTGTCAGATCCCTTACAGCGTGTTGGGCCTGTGCAACTGCCATACCGTATCCCGGAACTATTACCACTCTTTTTGCTGAATTGAGAAGTATTGCAACTTCTTCAGGAGCTGTGGATTTGACTCTCCCTGCATATATGTCATCTGTTTTTGTCACAACTTCTGCACCAAATCCACCGAACAGAACATTTGTAAGAGAACGATTCATTGCTTTACACATAAGATTTGTTAGAATTATTCCTGATGCACCGACAAGAGAACCAGAGATTATGAGGACATTGTTGTTCAGAACAAATCCTGTTGCAGCTGCTGCAAGACCGGAGTATGAGTTTAAAAGACATATTACAACAGGCATATCAGCACCACCTATGGGTGTAACAAGAAGGACACCGAGAATTGAGGCAAAAATTACAAGAATCCAGTAAAACCAGGTAATTGATGGATGGAGAATTAACCATATTCCTGAAATCAATGCAAGAGTTAAAAGAATAATATTTACTATATGATGTCCTTTAAAAAGTATGGGTTTTTCCTCTATCCAGCCCTGTAGTTTACTTGCTGCAACCATACTTCCCCAGAATGTAACAGAACCTATAATCCCTGATGCGACAGTTGCTATTAGAAACTGGTTTGTCATAACTTCTGAGAGATAGGATGCCTCAAAAAGAGCTGCCCCAGCGACAAGCAGGGATGCACCGCCGCCAAATCCATTCAAAAGACCGACCATCTGGGGCATTCCTGTCATCGGAACCTTTAGTGCCAGAAAAGCACCTATGCCTGCACCCACAATTAAGCCCGCAATTATCACTTCAAAACTGATAATTCTCCTGTCAAGAAGTGTTATTATTATTGCAAGAAGCATACCCAGAGCACTCAGAAAGTTTCCTCTCACAGCGGTTTTTGGATGAGCAAGCATTTTCAAACCAAAGATGAAAAAGACAGCTGATACAAGATAAACCAGGTTTACAAACCAGTGTGATGTCATCTTCACTCCTTCCTTTTGAACATTCCGAGCATCCTGTGAGTTACAAGATACCCGCCCACAACATTTATTGTTGCAAATACAACTGCTATGAATGCAAGAATGGTTGTAAGGAGAGTGTGTTTTGAGCCCGCTGAAATAATAGCTCCTATAATAGTGATTCCTGAAATAGCATTTGAACCAGACATCAGGGGTGTGTGAAGAATAGGTGGAACCTTTGTTATCACTTCAAAACCCACGAAGATTGCAAGAACGAATATCGTTAAAACTATTATGAAACTTTCCATCTTTAACCTCCTTAAATTCCCATTATTTCTTTAAATCTGGGACTGAATATCTCTCCATCTTTTAAAACAAGAGTGTCTCTTATTATTTCATCCTCAAGGTTCAAGTCCAGTTTACCTTCTTTGAAAAGGTTTAAAACAAAATTTGTTATATTTCTGGAATACATCTGACTTGCATGGTAGGGGATAGTGGAGGGCAGATTTGTAAGTCCCACTATTTTTACACCGTGTTTTTCTACTATGGCACCTGGTTCTGTAATTTCACAGTTGCCACCTCTTTCAGCAGCCAGGTCAACGAGCACAGAACCCGGTCTCATTCCCTTTACCATTTCTTCTGTCACAAGAACAGGAGCTTTTTTACCAGGAACAGCAGCAGTGGATATAACAACATCGCTCTCAATAACCATTTTTTTCATCATTTCTCTCTGTTTTTTATAGAATTCCTCATCCAGTGCTTTTGCATATCCACCTTTGTCTTCTGCTTCTTTTGTTTCAAGTCCCAGTTCTATGAACCTGGCTCCCAGACTTTCAACTTCTTCTTTAACAGCGGGTCTTATGTCATAAGCATGAACGACTGCTCCAAGTCTTTTTGCTGTTGCTATTGCCTGAAGTCCCGCAACTCCTGCACCTATTACAAATACCTTTGCAGGTGTAACTGTTCCTGCTGCTGTCATCAACATGGGAAACATTCTCGGGAGCAGGTCTGCAGATATCAGGACTGCTTTATAACCCGCAATTGTTGCCATTGAAGAGAGGATGTCCATATTTTGAGCCCTTGTTATTCTCGGAAGAAGTTCGAGAGAAAAAGCTAAAATTCTATTCTTTGCAATTTTTTTGAACTCTTCTATATTTGAAAAGGGGTCGAGCATCCCTATAAGGACCTGATTCTCACGTAGTAAATTCATATCTTCGGGCTTTCTGACACACAGGATAACTTCACAATTTTTAAAAATTTCTTCTCTTGAGACTACCTTTGCCTGCCTGTCTTCATACATTTTATCAGCAAACCCCGCGTTCTCGCCTGCTCCTTTTTCAACAAATACTGAAAGTCCTTTTTTTAAAAGAACAGGAACAGAATCAGGTATAAGAGCAGTTCTTTTTTCACCGTTAAAGAGTTCTTTAAGAACACCCAGATTCATCGTTTCCTCCTTTTATGAAAAAAGGATTTTATTATAAAGTAAATTATTATTGAAGATAAAATACATTTTATATTAAAATAAAAATCAAAAAATGTACTACTTTTTTTACGCACTGTTTTTTGTTCCATTGCTTTTATTTTTTATAGCCTTTGGCACATATAAGCTCTGGCTTTTTTATCTTTATAAAAAAACAAATAAGATAAAAGTTTCTTTTAAAGAGAAAAATTTTTATCCTCCTGTTACCATTCAAATTCCTATATACAACGAGTATAATGTTGTTGAAAGGATAATAAAAAGCGCGACAGAAGTGATTTATCCCAGGGATAAGATTGAGATTCAGGTTCTTGATGATTCAACCGATGAAACAAGACTTTTAGTGGATAAAATTGTTAAAGAAAAACAGAAAGAAGGCTTTGACATTAAAGTCATAAGAAGAGAAACCAGGGAAGGGTATAAGGCAGGAGCATTAAAAAATGGATTGAGATATGCAAAGGGAGATTTTATAGCAGTTTTTGATGCGGATTTCATCATACCGAAAGATTTTCTTTTAAAAACTGTTCCCTTCTTCAGTGAACCGGACATAGCTCTTGTGCAGGCAAGGTGGGGATTTATAAATGAGAATGAAAACAAACTCACAAGAGTTGAATCAATGGCTTTAAATGTTCATTTTGAAATAGAACATAACTCAAAGTTTAAGAATAATTACTTTTTTAATTTTAACGGGACAGCAGGAATATGGAGAAAGAGTGCAATTTTAGATGCGGGTAACTGGCACTGTGATACCCTTGCAGAAGACCTTGATTTATCCATAAGGGCTTATATAAAAGGCTGGAAGTTCGTGTTTTTGAATGACCTTGTGTGCCCATCAGAGCTTCCTCCTGATATTCATTCTTTTGTAAACCAGCAATTCAGATGGGTCAAGGGCACATGTGAGGTTGGAATAAAACTCTTTAAGAATATAATAAGGTCAAAGATAAAACCTGAGGACAAGATAAATTTACTATCACATCTCTTTTCCCCTTTTCTTTATGTGGCAAATATACTTTTCTTTTTCCTTTTATGGCCTCTTTCTCATTTCTCACCTTTGATTTTCGGACTGATGGCACTGTTTTTTGGGTTTGCGAATCTTTATAACATATTTATGAGTGATTTGGTGCTAAATAAGTATAAATCCTTTAAACAGAGGATTAAAGATATGTTTTACCTTATAATGATTTTTTCAGCCTTTTCCTTTAAAGGAACAATTGCTGTTTTACAGGCAGTGTTCAAAAAACGAACACCTTTTACCAGAACCCCAAAAAAGGGTAATGAACAGAAAAGATATGTAAAACGAGATAGAAACTATGTTGAGATCACAGGTTTTTTATATTATCTGCTTGCAATTCCTATCCTCGTCAAATTGAAACTCTGGGGACTTTTACCATGGATATTATTATTTGTTATAAGTTCCCTCTATTTTGTTTATCTCTCTCTTTCGGATCTTAAAGGCTAATCTAACAGTGTTCTACCTTCTTTAAATGTCTTAAGGTTCACATCCAGGGTATAGGCAGGCACATTTTCTTTTATAACTTTTTCCCATGTTTTTTCCTCAAAGGGTAGAAATCTTGAAAGTAGTCCCAGCATTAAAATGTTCGCGCTTCTGGACTCTCCTATTTTCTGGGCAATTTCTATGGCAGGTACAAAATATACATTCTTTGTTATATTCTTCAGATTTTCTTCTATATTTTGAGGATATTGATCAAGACCAAGAGAAACAAAAGGAGGAATAATCTTAAAGTCGTTTACTATAATTACTGGATTATCTTTTTTGAGATAATGAACCCATCTCAATGTTTCTGCTTTTTCAAAGGAGATTAAAAAATCACATCTGCCCTTTTCAATCAGAGGAGAATATACTTTTTCCCCTATCCTGATATGTGAGATAACGCTTCCTCCTCTCTGAGACATACCATGGACCTCACTTTTTTTAACATCAAATCCTGATTCCATAGCTGTTAGAGCAAGTATTTCTGATGCAAGAAGAATACCCTGTCCACCAACGCCACATATAATTATATTAAATTCTTTCATTCTATTGCCTCCACAGGACAAACCTGAGTGCAAACATCACAACCAACACATAAAAGGGGTGAAATATAAGCTTTGCCTTCAATCATTGAAATGGCAGGACATCCGAGTCTTATACAGGCCTTGCACTTCTCACCCAGACATTTCTCATCATTTACTCTTTTCTTTTCCTTTGTCTTAAATTTTTCCCTTGACTCTTTAAGCAGAGCACATGGACCCTTTGAAATCACCACTGAGGGATTTTCACCTTCCATTGCCTTTTTAATGGTTTTCAGGGTCTCCTTTAAATTATAGGGGTCAACTTCATAAACTTCTTCCACTCCAACGGCCTTTGCAAGTTGAGCAAGGTCAACTTCCCTTGTCCTTTCTCCCTTTGCAGTAATCCCTGTTCCGGGATGGTCCTGATGTCCTGTCATTGCAGTGGTTCTATTGTCAAGAATTATAACCGTTGTGTTCCCTTTATTATAAACAATATCTATAAGACCGGTTATTCCTGAATGTAAAAAGGTGGAGTCTCCTATAACAGCAACAAGCCTTCTTGAAAAGTCCTTACCCCTTGCCTTTTCAAAGCCAAAAGCATTACCTATGGAGGCTCCCATGCATATACAGGTATCCATCGCGTTGTGAGGAGGGAGTGCTCCAAGGGTATAACAACCTATATCACCTGTTACAGTGGCTTTGAGTTTTGCGAGACTGTAAAAGACTCCTGTATGAGGACATCCAGGACAGAGCTGGGGTGGTCTTTTAACAGATTTAATAGGCTCTGGATGAGGTAACTCTTCATTATTAAAGGATTTTCTAACTATTTCAGGAGTAAGCTCATCGCATAAAGGTATATATTTTTTGCCTTCAGCTTTATAGCCCATAATCTTTATCTCTTCTTCAAGGAAAGGTTCATTTTCCTCAACAACAATAACCTCTTTGACATTTTTATAAAATTCTTTAAAGAGGTCTTCTGGAAAAGGAAATGACATACCCAGTTTTAGAATCCATGCGCCAGGAAAAACTTCTCTCGCATAGTTATAAGATATTCCTGAAGTAACTATACCGAGACTATTTTTACCTTTTTCAATTCTGTTCAATTCAGTTTTATTTGAAAATTCCCTGAGATTAATTAGTTTTTCCTCAAGCACTTTATGTCTCACTCTTGCATGTGCCGGAAGAATTATAAATTGCTGCGGGTTTTTGGTATAATCTTTTACTGGAACTTCTTTTCTTTCGCCAACTTCAACAACCCCTTTTGTGTGAGATATCCTTGTTGTCATTCTGAAAAGCACAGGTATTTCAAACTTCTCTGAGATTTCAAAGGCAAATTTTATAAAATCATGAACTTCCTGAGCGTTAGATGGCTCTATAAGAGGAACCTTTGCAAACTTTGCATAACGTCTGTTATCCTGTTCATTCTGCGAGGAGTGCATTCCCGGGTCATCGCATGAAACTATAACAAAGCCCCCTTTTACTCCTGTATAGGCTGATGAAAAGAAAGGGTCCGCCGCAACATTCAGCCCCACATGCTTCATGGAGACCATACTTCTGGCACCTGCTATTGCGGAACCGAGAGCAACCTCAAAAGCAACTTTTTCATTGGGTGACCATTCTGCATCTATTTCAGGATACTTCGCTAAATTCTCAAGAATCTCTGTTGAAGGGGTTCCGGGATAGGCACTCGCAACCTTCACTCCGGCTTCCCATGCCCCTCTTGCAACTGCCTCGTTTCCTGAAAGTAATATTTTCATCAAATTCCTCCTTTCAAAAGGGTATAAATTATAAGGTGAAACATACAGGGCTTCAAAATGAAATAAACCTTTTATTTGAATTATAATTAATCACTATGAAAAGGATTAAAGAAATAATTGAAAAGGAAAAGGTTGAATTTGTGGATGTTCTGTATACTGATCTTTCCGGAGTCCTCAGAAAAGTTTCTTTCCCTGTGGGATATTTTGACAAATTTGTTAAAAACGGAATAGGTATAGATGGCTCTTCTGTTCCCGGTTTTAAAGATGTTGCGGAAAGCGATATGAGACTCATCATGGAAGGTAAAAAGTTTTTCATAGATCCATTAAGTGAAAGAAAAAGACTCTGTATAATAGGCTCGCTCTTTCTGGGAAGAGAAGAAAAAAGATTTGAGAATTCACCGAGATATGTCCTGATAAAGGCGATTGAATATATGAGCAAAAAAAACATAGCAGCTAATGCCTATTTCCTTCCTGAAATAGAATTTTATATATTTGATAAAGTGGAGTATAAATCTGAAATTCTTGAAAGTTTCTACAAAATAGAACCGAGGGAAAATTTTTATCACAGAGGATATCATATTGCTCCTCCTTTTGATAAATTTGACGACTTCAGGGAAAAGGCGTGCTATTATCTTGAAAAGGCGAGGATAAAGGTGAAGTACCACCATCACGAAGTGGGTAGATTCTGCCAGGAGGAAATAGAGCTTGATTTTTCTGATGCTCTTGACACGGCTGATAATATTGTAATAGCTAAATATCTTTTGAAAAGGCTTGCTGATAAAGAAGGGGTTTTTATCACCTTTATGCCAAAGCCCCTGCATGATGAACCCGGAAATGGATTGCACCTGCATCAATATCTTGAAAAGGATGAAAGGTCAATTTTTTCTGACCCTGAAGACAAACTGGGACTCAGCGAGCAGGGGAAAAACTATATAGGTGGGATTTTAAAACATGCTTCCTCACTGTGTGCCTTAACAAATCCCAGCACAAATTCTTACAAAAGACTGATTTCTGGATTTGAAGCTCCGAGAAAAATATCTTACTCTGTTGCCAACAGAACTACAATGATAAGAATACCCGGTTACATAAGCAAAAAGGAAATGAGGATAGAGTTAAGGTCGCCGGATGCAACATTCAACCCTTATCTTGCAATTGCAGGAGTTTTGATGGCCGGGATTGATGGAATAGAGAAGAAAATTCCCTGCGGAAAGCCCGTTTCTCAGGATCTTGAAAAAAAAGAAGACATCAAAATACCTTCTTTACCATCTTCCCTTGAGGATGCTCTTAGAGCTTTTGAAAAAGACAACGAATATCTGAAAAAAGAAAATGTATTTCCTGAAAATTTAATTTTAAAATGGATAAAAGTAAAAAGAAAAGAATTTGAGGAAGTGGAGAGAAGACCACATCCATACGAGTTTTTAATTTATTTTTAATGACTTTAAAAGAGGGAAAACTACCTGCAGATTATCTTGAAAAACTTTTAAAAATATTGCCTTCTTTAAAAAGAGAAATAAAAACAGGCCCCTGCATCGGAGGTGATTCTGCAGTCATTAAACTGAAAGATTTTTATATTGTTGTTGCCCAGGACCCAATAACTTTTACAGAAAAAGATATAGGCTATTATGGAGTTGTTGTGAATGCAAATGATGTGGCTGTTATGGGTGCAAGACCTCTTTACTTTTTATTTACCCTTTTACTTCCGCGAAAAAGCGATGAGAAAAAAATTCGGAAGATTTTTAAGGATGTAAGCAGAACCTGTAAGAAATTTAATATCACAGTGATTGGCGGGCATACAGAGATTACACCCGACATACAAAGAGTGATTCTTTCCGGAACAATGATTGGAATAAGAAAGAGAAATAAGGGTATTCTCCCGAAAAAAGTTAAGGATGGAGATTTACTGTTTTGTATAAAAGAAGTTCCAATAGAAGGTGTTTCAATAATAGCCAGGGAAAAAAGGGAGATTGTAGAAAAGTTTTTAGGTCATGAAAAAGCAAAAAAGTTTTCAAATTATAGTAAGAAGCCAGGAATAAGCATAGTTAAAGAGGCTGTTTTGATTTCTCAGTTTAAGGGAACTCTTGCAATGCACGACCCCACAGAAGGTGGTATATGGAACGGGATATGGGAATTCGCCGAATTTTTGAACAAAGGTGTAATTGTTTATGAAGAAAAGATTCCGATTGTGGATGGATTTGAAAATGTTTTTAAATATTTTGGAATTAACCCTATGAAGACGATTTCATCAGGGGCATTACTTGTTGCAATTAAAAAAGGATATGGAACTGAATTTGAGAAATTTTGCATAAAAAATCAGATAAAGGCGAATTTTACAGGAGTTTTTAAAGATTTAAATAATGGAAGATATATAATAAAAAATAAAAGGAAGTTAAAACTTTTTTCATGTCAGGATGAGATTTCAAAAATATTTTGAATTATCTGTATCGGACAAATTCTGGAAAAATAAACACAAGTTCTGATAAATTTAGCCTTTCTGTTTTTAAAGTTTGTAAGTGTTTCATTATCAATAGTTTATAGTGCTGGAAAACTCTTATTATAAGAAAAAAATCCATTATTTTTATAAAAAAGGAGGTAGAGATATGAGATTAAAGGTAATCCTGTTTCTGGTAGTCTTTTCCTCTTTTATTCTTGGTGCAAGGAACTTTACATGGACAATTGATGACGGTAATCATTTATTAAGGGTCAGGGATATCCAGAAAACCTCGGATAATGGCATGATAGTTGCAGGTTATGGATATATTCCTCCCGGGCTTACATCTGCCTTTGTTATTAAATTTGATGCATGGGACAATATTGAGTGGGCAAAGACAATGGGGAGTAATGACGCGGATTATGGCGAAAAAATAGTTCAACTTCCCACAGAAGAATATATACTTATGGGTTATACAGAAGGATGGGGAAATGGAGTTTGTATGCTTGCGAAGCTTGATGCAAATGGGAATCTTATGTGGTTTAGAGTTTTGGGACCAGGGTCATCCGGAAGTCCATGGGTACTCCTTTTAGTTTCAGATGGTGTCATTGTTGCAGGAGATGCGTCTTCACCCAATAGTGCTTTTGCAGCAAAGGTTGATTTTAATGGTAATCTTTTGTGGATGAAGTCTTACAGTTATGATGGACTTATAGAATCTTTTTTTGGAGGCACAGTAACTTATGATAATAATGTGGTTTTATGTGGTTATCTTGATGGGGCTCCTTTTGGAGGATGGAACGATTTATGGATTATGAAGATAAGTTCAACAACTGGTGATGTGCTGTGGTGTAAGATAATGGGGAACGCAGGAACAGATGACGCTTATTCAGTTGTTGAAGATTCGAACCATAACCTTCTGGTTTGTGGGTTTTCAAATTATCCTGGAGGTTCAGATTTTCTTCAGATAAAACTTGATGAAAGTGGCAATATAATATGGGCAAATAAGATTGGAAGAAGTGGAGTGGGAGAAGGTGGACTTGTGGGAAGAACATCAATTTTAACATCTGATGATGGTCATGTGATGCTGGGAAGAGGTGATTATGGTTCTGATACAATAAATATTGTTGTGAAGATAAATTCTGATGGTAGTGTGGGATGGAGTAAAAGACTTGGAACATCCAATGATTTTATAGCAGGAGGCTCTGGAACACTTGATTCTGATGGGGATATACTGGTTGCATTTCAACAAATTCCTCCAATGTCAATAGTTTTAATAGCGGGATTTACAATTAATGGCAATAATTGTAATTCCTATGACCTTCCCATGAGTGTAAGTTCATGGACATACAATTCAATGGATTTTACACCGGAAGTGGAAAACTTCACAAATATAAGTACAGAAGGTATTTCGGTTCTTCCTTTCAGCCCTATTGTTGATACAATATGTGGAGAGGTTAATATATCTCAAGATGGAGTAAAACATAAAAGAAGTATCTTAAAGGCAATTTCAGGAGGCGTAATTCTTGATATAGAAAAGGATTTACCTGTAAGACTTACTGTATATGATTTTTCAGGGAAAAAACGCAGGCTCTTATACAAAGGGATTATGAAATCAGGAAAACATACTCTGAATTTAAAAGATTTGCCCTCGGGTATATATCCGGTTGTTCTTGGAGCCCCTTATCACAGAGAGGTGGTAAAGGTGCTGGTCAAATAGAAAAATATTCCAGATTTTCTTTATAATAAAAATCTATAATTCTGGAAAAGGAGAAAAATTATGGACGAGGATTTGAAAAATTTAAAAGAATATGCAATTGAAGATATATGGGGGCTTTATTCAAACAAGTATAAAGGACTCGTGGTTCTCATGAGGGAGGCAAGAAGGGTTCTGCTTCAATTCCAGATTGAAGAGATAGAGTTCCCTGGCGAAAAGGCAATACTTCAGGCTACAAAGAATTACAAGGATAAAAAAGTCAGAGTTGCAGAGGGTATGTGAAAATAATCTTAGGGGTAACGGGTTCGGTTGCTGCCTTTAAATCCCTTGAAATCGGGAGGATATTACTAAGGAAAGGAATAAAAGTTGTTCCGGTTCTGACCAGAAATGCTCTGAGATTTGTTGGAAAAGTTTCCTTTGAATCTCTTTTTAAAACAGATGTTTATTCAGAACTTTTTCCGGAAAACTACTCTCAAAAAGAGCCAATTCACCTGAAAATTCTGGAAGATGTGGATGCTATACTCATTGCTCCTTGCACCGCCAATATTATGGGGAAATTTGCAAATGGAATTGCAGATGACCTTCTAACAAGTGTTCTTCTTGGAAGCAAAGTTCAGGTTTTTATTGCGCCTGCGATGCATGAAAATTTGTGGGAAAGTGAACCTGTTCAGGAAAATGTTAAAAAGCTGAAAAGAAGAGGGGTTATCTTTATTGGTCCTGACAGAGGAGAACTGTCAGATTTTGAAGTTGGTAAAGGCAGGATGACAGAACCTGATAAAATATGTGAAGAGATTATAAATTTTTTTAAAATACGAAAAAAGTTAAAGAACAGAAAGATTTTGCTTCTTTTCGGGAGAACAGAGGAGGATATAGATACTGTTAGAGTTATAAGCAATAAGAGTTCAGGTAAAATGGGATGCGCTCTTTTTGAGACAGCTATTAGAATGGGAGCAGAGGTCTCTGTTATAAAAGGAAAAACAGATATTTATTTTGATTATTTCAGAATGAAGAATGTTCGGACCTCTAAGGAAATGCTGGAGACATTGAAAAAAGAAATTAGAGAATTTAACCCGGATATCCTTATAATGAACGCAGCAGTGAGTGATTTTGTGCCTCTTGCTTCTGAAAAGCAGAAAATAAAGAGAAAGGGAGAAATAAGTTTAAAGTTGAAGCCCGGCATAGATATATTAAAAGAAATTTCAAAATATAAAAGGAAAAAACAAATATTTGTGGGATTTGCTCTCGAGGATAAAGATGCCATTAAAAATGCGAAGAAAAAACTATATGAAAAAGAACTTGACTTTATTGTTCTTAATAGGCCGGATGTCCTTGGTAGTGACCTTACAAAAATATGGATTATTGATAGAAAAAATAATGTCGTGGAACTGCAGGAATGCTCAAAAAAAGAGGCCAGTTTAAAAATTTTTGAAGAAATTTCCAGATGTCTTTAAAAAAAGCAATTGAATTCCTGGTAGAGACACTCGGTGAAATAGAAATACCCGCGGGTGAGTTGAAGACAAAAGAAGATAAAATTCGTGAAGTTTATGAGGAGGCCAGCAGGTGCAAAAAATGCCCTCTGTGGAGAGGGAGAAAGAAGATGGTTTTCGGCCACGGTAATCCCTATTCCCGAGTTTTATTTGTTGGAGAGGCCCCAGGAGAAGATGAAGACAGGATAGGTATTCCTTTTGTGGGAAGGGCAGGCAGTAAGCTTGCTCAGATTATGTTAAAATACGGAATCAAGAGGGAAAATATTTATATAACCAATACATTAAAATGCAGGCCTCCTTCAAACAGAGACCCAAAGCCTGAGGAATTGCAGGAATGTTTTAAATATTTGAAAAAACAGATAGAGATCATTTCTCCTGCAATAATACTCTGTCTCGGCAGGTACGCTTCTCTTGTTATTCTTGGTGAAAAAAGGGGTATATCCTATCTCAGACAGGGAGAATTCTACCGATTTGGTGCGAGAATATTTGTGACATATCATCCTTCTGCTATACTGAGGAAACCCAACCTGACTCCTTTATTTGAAGAGGATATAGAAAGAGTTTCAAAACTTATTTTAAAATGAACATAAGAATTCTTTTCATAGGAGATATTGTTGGTAAACCGGGCAGAAAAGCTTTAAAATATTTTCTAAATGAAATTAAGAAAGATTACTCTCCTGATTTTGTGATAGCAAATATAGAAAATGCTGCAGGTACAAGTGGTATAACTCAGAAGGTGTATGATGAGATAAAATCTACAGGTGTTGATGTAATGACATCAGGAAACCACATATTTGATAAAAAAGAGGTATTCAACTTTATAGAAAATACTCCTTATCTTTTAAGACCTTTGAATTATCCTGAAGGGGTTCCAGGAAGGGGGTATGGGATATATAAGAAAAACGGGAAGGAAGTTGCGGTTTTGAATGTAACAGGCAGGGTTTTTATGGGAGAGTTTGATTGCCCTATAAGAACCACAGAAAAGGCAATTAAAGAACTAAAGGATATCCCGATTATTATAGACTTTCATGGTGAGGCAACAAGTGAAAAGATTATTTTTGCTGATTATTTTGATGGTAAAGCAGTTGCAATTGTAGGAACCCATACTCATGTTCAGACACAGGACCTTAAAATTTTAAATAGAGGAACCCTCTTTATCTCTGATGTGGGTATGACAGGTAGTTTTGATTCTATTATAGGAGTTGATAAGGAATCAGCATTTAAAAGAATGAGGTACCTGTTGCCTGCAAGTTTTGATGCAGGTAAGGGGAAAACGGGTATGAATTCACTTTTCTTTGAATTTACCCTGGATTCAAAAAAAATTTTATATTCTGAAATCATAAACAAAGGAGGTGTGATGTGAAGATTGTTAAATATGAAGATGTTGTCCAGCGGGTGAGGGATGCCTGCATATACGCAACACATAATTTAAAGCCTGATGTGGTTGAGGTATTAAAAAGAGCAAGGGAGACCGAGGAATCAGAAATAGGGAAGAAAGTTTTTGATCAAATTCTTGAAAATGTAGAAGTTGCAAAAAGAGAAGACCTTCCACTCTGTCAGGATACAGGATTTTCTGTCTTTTTTGTTGAAATGGGGCAGGATGTTAAAATTGAGGGAGGTAGTATAAGGGATGCAATTGTTGAGGGTGTGAGAAAAGGATACACAGAAGGGTATTTAAGGAAGTCAATTGTAGAGGACCCTCTGAGGAGAAAAAATACGGGTGATAATACTCCTCCTGTTATTCACTTTGATGTGGTCCCCGGTGATACGCTGAGAATTGTTTTTGAACCAAAAGGTGGTGGAAGCGAAAACATGAGTGCTCTTAAAATTCTTCTTCCTGGAGAGGGAAAGGAAGGGGTTAAGAAATTTGTGGTTGAATCAGTCAAGAAAGCAGGTGCAAATCCCTGTCCTCCTATAGTTGTGGGAGTTGGGATAGGAGGAACATTTGAATACTGTGCATTTCTTGCGAAAAAAGCTACAGTTAGAGAGGTGGGTAAGAGAAATCCTGACCCGTTCTACGCTGAGCTTGAAGAAGAGCTTCTTGAAGAAATAAACAAGCTTGGAATAGGCCCTCAGGGATTTGGAGGAAAATGGACTGCCCTTGATGTTCACATAGAAGTGTATCCGTGTCATATAACATCCCTTCCTGTTGCAGTTAATATTCAATGCCATGCTGATAGAAGAGAAGAAATTGTGTTTTAAAAAGGAGATGAAAAGATGGAAGAATACAAAAAAATAAAAACACCTTTAAGTGATGAGGATGTCCTTTCACTAAAAGCTGGTGATGCGGTTTTAATTTCAGGTGTTATATACACTGCAAGAGATGCTGCACACAAAAAACTTATTGAAGAATATGAAAAAACAGGTAAACTTCCCATAGATTTAAAGGGACAGGTCATCTATTATGTTGGACCTTCACCTGCAAAACCCGGTAAAGTTATAGGCTCTGCAGGTCCCACAACTTCAATAAGAATGGACCCTTATACACCCAAGGTTATAGAACTTGGTGTTAAAGGAACAATTGGAAAAGGCCAGAGAACAGAGCCCGTGAAAGAGGCAATGAAAAAATATAAAGCGGTTTACTTTGCAACTGTTGGAGGCGCAGCAGCACTGGCGGCTCAGAAGATAAAATCCGTTAAAGTTGTTGCCTATGAAGACCTGGGGCCTGAGGCAATAAGGGAATTGATTGTTGAGGATTTTCCAGCAATAGTTGCAGTTGATGCTTATGGTAATGACCTTTATGTGGAGGGTGTAAAGAAGTTCGCGAAGGCGTAGATTGAAAGTTTTTTGTATAATACCTGCAAGATACGGTTCAAAAAGACTTCCGGGAAAACCACTTGTTAAAATTCTTGATAAGCCTTTAATTCAATGGGTTTTTGAAAGGGCAAGAAAATCCAGTGAGATAGACCGGATTTTTATTGCAACTGATGATGAAAGAATCTTTAAGGAATGCAAAAGATTTGGTGCAGAAGTTTTTATGACCCCTTCTGACTTAGAGAGTGGTTCTGACAGGGTTTTCTGGGTTTGCAAAAATTTGCTTAAGGAAAAAAGTGATTACATTTTAAATCTTCAGGGAGATGAACCCCTTATATCACCTTCTGATATAAATTTTTTAATAAAGAAGACAAAAGAAAAAATGTGTGAGGTTTCAACTCTGGGATATCTGATTTCCGATAAAAAACTTTTCAAAGATGAAAATATTGTTAAGATAGTGTGTGATAAAGAAGGGAAAGCAATTTATTTCTCAAGAAGTCCTATACCCCATTTAAGAGGCAAAAAAAATTTCAAATTTTTAAAGCATATAGGAGTTTATCTTTATAGAAGAGATATACTTGAACTTTTCCATTCCCTTCCCTGTGCTGAACTTGAAGATAAAGAAAGCCTTGAGCAACTGAGACTGATTGAACATGGAATACCTGTGTGGGTTTTTACCTCAAAAAATGATACATATCCTGTTGATACAGAACAGGATATTAAAGAAGTTGAAGATTTTCTTAAAACACAAAAACATAGGCAATCATAAAATAAATAAATAATCCGCCTACATCAATTAATGTTGTAATTAAAGGTGATGAAGAAATCGCGGGGTCTATTTTTAATCTTTTGAATATCATGGGCAGGAATATTCCCAGAAGATTTGAAAAAAGTATAACTGTTAAAAGGGCAAAGAATATTACCTGAGTTACCCTTAAAGAATGAGTTATTATAAATGCAACACCTCCTCCTACAATTCCCAGTATTAAACCCATTCCCGCACCTGTTAAAACTTCTTTTAAAACTATTTTTAATAAGTCACTGAATTCAATTTCTCCGAGTGCCATTGCCCTTACTGCAAGGGTTACTGACTGTGTTCCTGTATTACCTCCTGTGCCTATAAGCATCGGTATAAAGTATGACAAAAATACTGCTGACTGGATAAGTTTATCAAAAGATTTTATTACCGTTGCTGTTATAAGTTCAAATATTAAAAGGGAGATGAGCCAGGGAACCCTTTTTTTAACCCTTTCCCATAGATTTAATTGGTAATATTCTTCTTCAGGTTCAGGAGATGTAAGACCACCCAGTTTATGGATATCCTCTGTTGCCTCTTCTTCAATTATATCTATAATATCATCAACTGTTAAGATTCCGAGAACCCTGTTTTCAGAATCCACCACAGGCAGACTTATAAGGTCATGGTTCTTTATTATGTTTGCAGCCTCTTCCTGGTCGGTTAAAACATTCACAGCAATCGGATTTTTCTCCATTACCTCGTAAACTTTTTTCTCAGGGTTTGAAAGAACGAGTTTTGGAAGTTTTACCTTGCCAAGAAGTTTATTTTTTTCATCAGTTACATATATTTCCCTTATTATTTCCTCGTCAAAGCTCTTTTTCCTTATTTCATCAAGTGCCTCTTTTACCTTTTTATCTCCGCTTATCCTTGCAAAAAAGGGGTTCATTCTGTGACCTGCAGAACCGTAGGGATAATTGAGGAGTATTCTTATTTCCTCTCTTTTTTCCCTATCAAGATTTGAAATTAACTTTTCTACAATATCTGATGGAAGCTCATCAAAAATTCTAACCCTGTCATCAGGGTCCATTGTAGAGAGTATCTCCTTGACTTCTTTACTTGTCAAGTTTTTTATAAGTTCTTCTGCTTCATCCTTTGACATTTCGGCAAGGCAGTCCGCAGCCTTTTCTTTGTCCAGCAATCTGAAAACGAGTGCCTGTTCAGCTGGTGGTAAGTCGTCGGTTATCTCTACTATTTCAGAAGGTGCAAGTTCCTTTAGAAAATTTTTAATTTCCTCTAAATTTCTTTCTTGGATTGCCTCAATAATATCCGGAATTAATATGCTGTACCATTTTAAACTTGTCTTCTTCATAGCCTTTAAGTATATTGAATTTTTATTCAGCTGTGCAATATAATATGGTGAACAAAAAGATAAAGGCATGAAAAAGCTTCTTGTTTTACTGGTGGTGGGTAATCTTTATACGATAGAAGTAAAGGAAGCGGTGATATGTGAAAAAATAGTTGATAAAAACCCTTTTCAGGCTGATACTCTTTTTAAAAGTGGTGCTGGCTGGCTCTATTGCTGGTGTAAACTAAATGCGGATAAACCCGGATTTATCTATCATGAATGGATTTACAGAGATAGTGTGATGGCAAGGATAAAACTTCCTGTTAAATTTGCGTCTGAAAATTACAGAATATGGAGCAGAAAAAGAATTTTCTCCTTATGGATAGGAAAATGGAAAGTCAGAATCAAAGATGAAAGGGACAGTGTTTTAAAGGAGATTAGATTTAAAATAATAGAATAGATTACCCTGTTAAATCTTCTCCACCATCAACTCTTATAACATTGCCTGTTATCCATTCTGTTCCAGGCTGGGAGAGTACATAGATTGCTTTTGCTATGTCTGAGGGAGTTGTAAGCCTTTTTGAAGGGTTTATTGATTTTGTATGTTTTAACATTTTCTCATAATTTGGAATTTTCCTTAAAGAGGGTGTATCTGTTACCCCTGCCTGAAGTGCATTAACGGTTATACCATAAGGTGCAAGTTCAAGGGCTAACTGCCTTACGATTGATTCTAAAAGGGCTTTTGCAGCTGATACAGGACCATAATAGTGCCATACCCTTCTTCCGCCTGCACTCGTCATTGCATATATTTTTGTGCCCTTACCTATAAGTTTTCTTTTGAATAAATCCTGCACCCACCATAAAAGAGAATTTCCCATAACCTCCAGGGTCATATCCATACTCTTTTTATCTATCACATCTTCTTTATCAGATACGAAATATCTTAAAGAGCCGAAAGCAAGAGAATGTAGAATTATTTTTATATATTTGCCCTCTTTTTTTAATATCTCTTCAACTTTATCAAGAATTTCTTTTCTCGCTCTATCATCCGCAGCATTTTTGTTGAAAAACACGGATTTACACTCTCTTGACCTTATATACTTTATAACCTCTCTTGCCTGCGGGAGTGTTGCCCTCCTGTCAAGATGAACTCCTATTATGTTCACTCCGTGCTCTGCAAGATACTTTGCAGTTGCACCGCCAAATCCGCTTGATGCTCCCAGTATTAATGCCCATTCTCCTTTTAGCTCCATTTTACCTCCTTCTTTCTTGATAAGTTTATAATTTTACTAATTATTAATAATCTATGGCAAATTGAAAATAAAGAGTTAAATCATTTAAAATAAATTTCTATGGAAAAAATTATCAATTATCTTATTCCTGTAGGCGCAGGGATTCTTGGCTGGTTTATCGGCTGGATATTTGAAAAATATATTTTTAAAAAAATTCTGAAACTTGCCGAGAAAACAACATGGAGGGCGGATGAGGTAATACTGAAATCTTTAAAGGGTCATGTGATTTTATGGTTCATTCTGCTTGCTGTTTTTATAGCAATCCAGTTTGTTATAATACCTTTAAATGTAAAGACATTTATAAAAATTGCGATTCTTATAATTCTAATCCTTTCAGGAACCCTTATCCTTGCCAACATAACAGGTAATGTTGTTCAGGTTTATGCTGATAGATTCAGAGATACCCTGCCTCCTTCTTCCATATTCAGAAATCTGGCAAAGGGGATAATTATACTTTTGGGCGTCCTTGTCCTTTTAAATACCCTTGGAATATCAATAACTCCCTTTATCACAGCCCTTGGTATAGGTGGGCTTGCTGTTGCCCTTGCCCTTCAGGATACCCTTTCAAACCTTTTTGCGGGCATTCATATCCTTATATCAAAACAGATAAGACCGGGTGATTATGTTAAACTGGAGACAGGTGAGGAGGGTTTTGTTCATGATATAACATGGAGAAATACAACGATAAGGATGCTTCCAAACAATATGGTTATAATACCGAATTCAAAACTATCTTCAATGGTTGTGGTGAATTATTTTCTCCCTCAAAATGAACTTTCTGTTGTTGTTCCTGTTGGCGTCAGTTATGATTCTGATTTAGAAAAGGTGGAAAAGATAACCGTGGAAGTTGCAAAAGAGGTTATGAAAGAAGTTGATGGTGGGGTTCCTGAATTTGAACCCTTTATAAGATATACACAGTTTGCAGATTTTTCAATTAATTTCAATGTTATTTTAAGGGCAAAAGATTATGTTTCCCAGTTTATTGTAAGACATGAATTCATAAAAAGACTTCACAAAAGGTATAAAAAAGAGGGAATAGAAATTCCCTTCCCCATAAGAACTGTTTATTTAGAAAAGGGAGATTAAAATCCACCTATTCTTATATCCTCTTTGGCACTCACAACATCAAAGGAAAACTTCAATTTAAATTCCTGATTCGGATTTAAATCAATTTTAAATTTATAAACGCCTTCTGCCTCTTTGACTTCAAAGGGTTTTTCAGAAAACTTTATGTTTCCTATTTTTACATCAGGATTGGTTGATACAGGAACCTGCTCAACCAGAATAACTTTTACATTTCTTTTTCTTAAATTCTTTAAAGAAGTTTCATACTCAAGATGGTGAACAACACTTTTTTTAACAAGACCTTTTTTATAAACCTCATGAACTTTTTTTTCCCTTTTAACTTTGATTTCAGGGTCTTCACCAAAACTTAATTCTGTAGAATCATTGGGTGGTAGAATATTCAAATAACCTTTGCCCCTGTATTCTTTCTCAATGTATAGATTTGCCTCACCTCCCACAAAAAGGTTTTCTGAAATGTTAAGTATTTTTCCCTTGAAATAAACCTTCTGATCAAGTCTTGGATATGTGTAGTGTTCAAACTTTGATTTTAATTTTGTCTTCTGATAAAGCAAGGGCACGGGTTCTTTTCTTGAAGGGATGTCGGTAAATCCAGGGATTTCATAGTGAAGGGTTAAAAACTTTTCTTCAGGGGGTGGGGGAGGTGCATATGGCATGCCTGTCATTCCGGGAATTGCTGGTTCCCTTTCTGTGGCTTTTTCTTTTACAAGAAACGGAATTTCTCTTAAAATGATATTCCATGCGATTATATCTGGTGGTTTGAGCCTTAAATGGGGTGTTCCTGTTGAAAGTGTTATTTTCACATTATTCCAGTTTTCTCCTGTAAACTGATACACCTTTGCCCATCCTGTAATTTCACATTTTTCCTCATCGGGTAATGCATGTACCTCATAAAAGGGATACCATCCAACCCTTGCCTTGACTAAATATTCAAGAGTTAATTTTAAATTGGTTGAGTTTGCCTTTAAATCTATTTTTAACTTAACTCCTTCCTCACCCACAGGCTTTAACTCGTTTATTTTTCTGCTCACTATATCTATCTTTTTATTAATTTCATTGATTTTCTTTTCAACATCTATAATTTTCCTGCCGAGTTCTTCCCCTTTTTCTAAAAGATAATCTATTGTTTCTGATAATTTTCTGTATTCAAAGGGCTTTTCAAGGTATTCTTTACCGACTTTTTCAGAATAGGCAACCCTGAAAGATTTTAAAAATTCAATTGCATTTTTTATCTGCTCTTTTTCATTGTTATAGATGTTCTGCAACCTTTTGAGTTTTTCAAGAGAATCCTGAAGGGATTTTAAAGGCTCTACTGGCTTTTCAAATTTTTCCCTTTTTGTATCAACCGAGATTAATTTTCCGCCTTCAACATCTATCTTTATGCTGTTTTCATCAACAAAAGGATTTAAAATAATTTCATAGGAATTAACACCGATTTTTGCCTTCAAAACTCTTTCATCAGTAACTATTGCAGAGGATGGATAGATAATTGCCTTTGTTACTTTAAAAATAAAGAAAACCATTAAGAATTTCATCTTTCCTCCTTTTTAAAATTAGATTATAAAGACTTTTAAACTTTATAATCAATTTCTTTAAAACCATGATTTTATACAAACTTTCTTCGGTTACAAAGATAAAATCTGGTAAAAAAATCCTTGATAATATTTCCTGTGAGATTGATAAAGGAAAGATATTTGTTATAATGGGACCTTCAGGTTCTGGAAAAACAACACTTTTAAGGCTTTTAAACAGGCTTGAGGACCCCTCTGAAGGAGAAATGTTTTTTAACGGTGAAGATATAAAGAAAATTGATGTAAGAGAGTTGAGAAAAAAAGTTGCGATGGTTTTTCAAATCCCTCTGCTTTTTGGAGAGAAGGCCGTTGACAACATCCTTTATCCTGCAAAACTTTATAAAATAGAGGTTAATCCCGAAGAGGTAATAGAACTTGTTGGTCTTAAAAGAGATATTCTGAATCAAAAGATTGATTCTGTTTCAGTGGGACAGGCTCAGAGAATAGCAATTGCAAGGTCACTTGTTTTGAATCCCGATGTTCTCTTGCTTGATGAACCCACTTCAGCCCTTGATTTTTCATCAAAAATTGAAATTGAGAATTTGATAAAAGATTTAAATAAAAATCTGGGTATAAGTATAATTTTTGTTACCCATGACCTTGAACAGGCTAAAAGAATGGGTGACAGGGCGGTTTTAATAGTTGAAGGAAAGAAAATAGAGGAGGGGAGTATCCCTGAGATGTTTGAAAATCCCAGAAGTTCCGAGCTAAAAAAATTTTTAAAGGGAGAGTTAAAATGATAAAGGTGTTTATAGCAGGAGGACTTGTTGCAATCGCAATAATTCTTGCCTTTATTCAGAAGATAGGCATTGTTAAAGATTTGTCCTTTGGTGCGGTGAGGAGTTTCATCCAGTTAATTGCTGTAGGATACATAATTCAGTTTGTTTTTGATTTAAAGGGAGTTCTTTATCAGTCTCTCCTTCTTTTTATAATGGTTCTGATAGCGTCTTATACCTCAAGGGGAAGGGCAAAGAAATCACCCCATGCTTTTTTGCTTTCTCTTATTTCAATCTTTACAGGGACATTTATAACACTGGGAGTTATGCTTCTTATGAGGATAATAACAACAGAGCCCAAATTTTTAATTCCCCTGGGAGGAATGATTATAGGGAATACAATGAATGCGGTCTCAATTTTTCTTGAAAGGTTTTACAACGAATTCAAAGAGAGAAAGAATTTGATAGAGGTTTTCCTTTCACTGGGTGCATCACCCAGAGAGGCTTCAAAGGAACTTGTAAAAAAATCCGTTAAAACCGCAATGATTCCGATAACCAACATAATGAAAATAGTCGGTATAATTCAACTTCCAGGTGCAATGACAGGTATGATACTCGCAGGCGCATCACCCCTTGAAGCTGCGAAAATTCAGATAATTGTAATCTATATGCTTTCCGCATCAGTTGCGATCGCTATAAGTTTGCTCGCTTTAATTTCTTACAGGTTTTACTTTACACCTTCTGCTGCTTTACGCCTTTGAGTTTATGTCTCTTTACTTCACTTTTGACCTGTAAATAAAATTAAAAGATCTGAAAAACTATAAACCCTATAATTATGAATGCTATTGCTATATAAACTAAGTAATCCTGTATAACTCCTGTTTGAATTGTCCTTAAGCCTTTTCCTATTCTTCCTGTTGTGTATGTTACCCAGTTAACAGCTCCGTCAACAATATGTCTGTCCCACCAGGAGGCAAGGAATGCAAGACCCAGCGCTATTTTTGAGTAAATCCATTCGGCAATGTGGTCCATATAGTATTTCTGATAGATGAGATTGTATACGGGAAAGACTCTTTTTGTTGTCTTTTCTGCAGAGAAAGTTTCTGACCCATAGTATAGATAGGCAAGAATAAACCCGAAAATTGCCAGTCCGAGCGAGACCAGTGGTAAAAAGGGAAGTGATGCCCCATGAATCTCATGGTGCTCTCCCAGGAGCTTATAAAGTCCTGATTTGTAAAATCCTGCAATGATTGAAAATACTGAAAGAATTATAAGGGGTATTGTCATTGATGGAGGTGCCTCATGGGCATGCTTTGCGGATTCTTTTCTCTCCTTGCCCAGAAATGCCACAAAAAATACCCTTGCCATGTAAAAGGCAGTTAGAAATACTCCTGCAACCAGAAAATAAAAGGGTAGTTTGAATTCAGCCGTATATGCTGCATGTAAAATTTCTTCCTTTGAGAAAAATCCTGAGAAGGGTGGAAATCCTGCAAGGGCTAAAAGACCTATTAAGAATGATATTCCTGTTATGGGCATTCTCTTTAAAAGACCACCCATATCCCATATTGAGTTTGAATGGACCGCATGAATAACAGCACCCGCACACAGGAAAAGGAGTGCCTTAAAATAGGCATGGGTGAAAAGATGAAAGAATCCTGCATTCATATTTCCAACACCAAGCCCTGCCATCATATAACCCAGCTGTGAGATTGTGGAATAGGCAAGCACTCTTTTTATGTCTTCCTGAACTATTGCCATTGTTGCTGCAAGAAACGCAGTGAATGCCCCTATTATTGCTATTACCCATAATGCCACTTTTGAGGCTGCAAAAAGAGGGAAAAGCCTTGCAACCATGTAAACTCCTGCTGCAACCATTGTTGCTGCATGAATCAGTGCAGATACAGGAGTAGGACCTTCCATTGCATCAGGAAGCCATATATGTAGTGGGAACTGAGCTGATTTACCCATGGCACCTGCAAAGAGCATCAAAGCCCCTGTTGTTAAAACTCCTGATGAAAGTGCAGGTGCTTTTGCAAGTAAATCATTGAGTTCGAAGCTTCCTGTATGCTTATAGAGGTATAAAAGACCGAGCATAAAACCTACATCACCGAGCTTTGTTGTCCAAAAAGCCTTAACAGCAGCCTTTGCAGCAGTGGGTTTGTAATACCAGAAACCTATAAGAAGATAAGAACACAGCCCTACAAGTTCCCAGAATACAAAGAGTTCAAGAACATTTTTGGCAAGCACAAGTCCCATCATTGAGAAGGTGAAAAGAGAATGGTATGCGTAGTACCTCCCGAGAGAGGGTGGTGTTTCATCGGATATATATCCAAGAGAATATATCTGAACCATTGACGCAACAAGTGCAACCACAAAAAGCATTGCTGAGGAAAGAGGGTCAACCCATATACCGAACTTAAATGTGAATATTTTTTGAGAGAGCCATAGCCATTCTACAAAATGGGGTCCCGGATTTGCTTTAACCTGAAAAAATGCAAGAACAGAAAATAAAAGGGAATTCAGAACTGCAAGAATTGAGATACCCGCTGAGAATTTTCCCCATCTTCTTGTAAGAAGACCTATTATAATAAATGCAATAAAAGGTGACAAAAACGAAATCAGAGCATAAATTCCTGCCATTTTCTTACCCCTTTAAAATGTCAATTTCATCAGCTTTTGTTGTTTTTCTAACCCTGTAAAGATAAAAAATGATTGCAAATCCCAGGACAACTTCGCACACTGTTATTGCTATCCCGAATAGAGGGAAAATGCTTCCTTCAACCTTTCCAAACATTCTTCCAAATGCTGCAAAATTTAAGTTTGCAGCATTGAAAATAAGCTCAAGAGCTATCAGAATTCCGAGTGCACTCCTTCTCGTTAAAATCCCAAAAACTCCCAGAGAGAACATAAATGCAGAAAGAATTAAAATTGCCTTAACTCCCATCATTCCCTCCTTGCTATTACTATACCGCCAAAAAGGGCTGCCAGAAGCAGAAGTGATAGAACTTCAAATGGAAGGACGTAGTGGGTTGCGAGAAGTAAGTTTGGTAAATCCTTAACCGGTTCTGTGGAGAAATTCTGAATTTCAGGAAATTCGGTTGATAATATTACCCAGAGCAAAAATATAAATATTAATGCAGATACAAGTCCTCCAAGCCATGTTCTTCTAAAACCTGATTCAAGGGGTTTCCCAACATATTCTCTGGCAAGCATTATAACAAATAGGATTAAGACCACAATTCCTCCAACATAAAGGAGTATCTGTGTCCATCCCAGAAACTCAAATTTAAAAGCTATGTAAAAGAATGCGGTCACAAATAGGACCACTGCAAGTGAAAGGGATGCTTTCATCAGGTCCCTGTGGGCAATCGTTAAGATTGAAAATACAAAAAGCAAAAATGTAAAAATTCCGTATAAAACAGGATTTATCATTTTTCAGCCTCCTTTTTTCTCGGTGGTGTTTGCATTTTTCTTAAAAAACTGGCTGTGCTCTCTGAAATTAAATCTTTATAATTATCATAGACTTCAAGCATTTTCTCTTTTGTTAGGATTAAATCTTCTTTCTTATCAGTTGCCCAGCCAAAAACTCTTATCATCACAATTGCGTCGGTCGGACACACCTGAACACAGTATTCACATGCAAGGCAGGCTTCCACAAGAAGCTCAAACTTTTCAGGATAAAGTTTCCCCTTCTCATTTTTTTCCTTTGCAGGGACTACGGTTATTATTTTTGAAGGGCATATATTCTGACAGAGTCTGCATGCGATACAGTTTATTATGCCGTCTTTATCTTTTGTAAGAGCAAACAATGGAGACCGCATCCTTTTTGGCATTTCTCTTTCTTTTTTCGGATACATAACCGTAAAGGGTTTTCTGAAAAGATTTTTAAAGGTTATACCGAGTGTCCTTAACATCTTATCCTCCTATTTTAAAATTATTATAAGACCTGTCAGAAGAAGATTCAGCACACCAGCAGGAAAAAGGAATTTCCATGAGAATTTCAAAAGCTGGTCGATTCTCAATCTTACATAAGACCATCTAATCCAGAGTATAAAAAGGAAAAGGGCAAGGGATTTTATGGCGAACCACATAGGTCCTGGAAGGAAAGGTCCTTTCCAGCCACCCAGGAATAAAACGGTTCCGAGTCCTGCAAGAGCAAGAAGATGCGCATATTCTGCTGCATAGAATAGTGCGAACTTCATTGATGAGTATTCAACGGTAAACCCTGCAACAAGTTCACTTTCTGCCTCAGGAATGTCAAAAGGAGTTCTATTTTCTTCTGCAAGACCTGCAATTAAAAATATCAAAAAGGAAATCTGTCCAACAACCGGGTATAGAATAAACCAGAGTTTTTGAGCTTTGACAATTTCTGTTGTTTTTAAAGAACCTGCGAGGGCACAGGGAGCAACTATTGCAAGAAGCAGGGGTATCTCGTATGAAACTATTTGTGCCCCGCCTCTTATTGCAGAAATCAGAGGGTACTTTGAATTTGAAGACCAGCCTGCCATGAAGGCTCCCATTATACTTAAAGAGGAGATTGCTATGAATGCAAGAATTCCTACTGAGAGGTCAGATATAATTATATTTTCTGAAAAAGGCAGGACGGTGTAAACGAGCATTGCAGCGAAGAGAAAAACAAAAGGGGCGAGGTTGAATATAAGCTTATCCACATTTTTTGGCGTGATTTCCTCTTTTACAATGAGTTTCAGAACATCTGCAAGGGGCTGGAGCCATCCGTGAGGTCTTCCCACATAATAAGGTCCGATTCTGGATTGCATTCTTGCTGCAAATTTCCTCTCAAGCCATGTGAGATAGGCAACTATTGTGAAAACCACCAAAAGGATTGGCACACTATAAATTAAAGATTTAATCCATACATTCATCGGTCCACATCTCCAAAAACAGGGTCAAGGGAGCCCAGGATTGCAACGACATCAGCAATAAGGGCTCCTTTTAAAAGATATGGTATTGCTGATAAATTGTAAAAAGAAGGGGTTCTCAGCTTCAATCTGTATGCGGTTGGTTTTCCGTCAGATACAAGATATACACCGTTTTCTCCTCTTGGAGATTCAACCGCAGAATATATTTCACCTGCAGGAGCTTTAACTGCCGCTGCAACCTTAACAGGCATCTGTGAACTTATAGGACCTTCAGGAATACCATCTACTGCCTGTCTCAGTATCCTTACTGACTGTTTCATTTCCTCCATTCTCACCTTATACCTGTCATAAACATCACCATTTTCACCTGTCGGGATTTCAAATTCAAACTTATTATAAACAGAATAGGGGTTTGCTTTTCTTAAATCAAATTTAATTCCAGAACCTCTTAAAACAGGTCCAGAACATCCGTATCCCATTGCAACTTCTTTTGGTAAAATGCCAACATTTTTTGTTCTTGCAAGAAAGATACTGTTATTCCCGAGCATCCCCTCATACTCTTCTATTTTCTTTTCAAAATCATCAAGAAAAGTTTTTAAATCTTTGTCAAACTCTGGATATAGGTCATATCTCACACCTCCAAAGGAAATCAGGTTGGGATGCATTCTTGAGCCTGTCCATTTCTCAATTATATCAAGTAATTTTTCTCTTTCCCTGAAAGTATAAAGAAATATAGTTGTTCCTCCTCCGAGTGCCCCTCCCATATCAAGACAGAAAGTTCCCAGAAATACAAGGTGTGACGCAATTCTCATTAATTCAGCACTTATTACTCTTAAATACTCTGCCTTTTCAGGAACCTCAATACCTGCAAGTTTTTCAACTGCAAGGGCAAGAGGAAACTCGTTGCTTATTGCGGATAAATAATCGTCCCTGTCAAGCATGGGCATAAATTGAACAAGATTTACTGTTTCACCCAGTTTTTCAACACCCCTGTGAAGATAACCTATATGGGGGATTACCTCCTTTATATTTTCTCCTTCAACTTTTATCTGCATTCTGAATACACCGTGAGACGCAGGATGCTGGGGACCCATGTTTACCCAGAGTTCTTCAAAACCATTCTCACTTATCCTTTGAACTTCCATGTTCACCTCCAGTTCTTGTAACCTGTATTTATCGGAAAATCTTTTCTTAAAGGATGTCCTTTATAGTCATCCGGAAGAAGCAGCCTTTTTAGGTAGGGGTGATTTTTAAACTTTATCCCAAATAGGTCGTATATTTCCCTTTCCATCCAGTTTGCGCCTGCATAAAGGTCGTTTATTGATTCTATTTCTTCATTTTGTTTTACCATAGTTTTAAGAATAAGAATGTCTTTCTCAGGAATATTTTTGACAGCATATACTACTTCCATATATTCTTTGTAATCAACTGCTGTTATAAAGGATAAAAAGCCAAATCCCTTTTCTTTGAGGAATTTAAAAATTTCATTAACCCTTTCCCTGTCAAAAATTAAAAGTCCGTTTTTTTGCTGAACCCCAAAATCCTTTTTCAGTTTATCAATGACTTCTTTCATATCTCCTCCATAATCTTCTTTTTGAGGAGTTCTATACCTTCAATAAGTCCTTCAGGAGTTGGAGGACACCCAGGAACATATATGTCAACAGGTATAATTTTGTCAACACCAGGAACAACCGAATAGACATCTCTGTAAAAATCGCCTGATATTGCACAGGAACCCATTGCTATAACCCATTTTGGATGGGGCATCTGTTCATAGAGTCTTTTTATAACAGGAGCCATTTTTATTGACACTGTCCCTGCAACAATCATCAGGTCTGATTGTCTGGGAGTTGCCCTTAAAATTATACCGAATCTGTCAAGGTCGTATCTTGAAGCATAGGTGCACATCATTTCAATAGCACAGCAGGCAAGGCCAAAAGTCAAGGGCCATAGTGATGATTTTCTTCCCCATGCAAAAAGTTTTTTTGTCTGTGTTAAGAGAATACCTCCTCCAGGAATTTTCTGAAAAAAATCTGCGAACTTTGAAAAACTCTCACCATAAAGAAGTTTCTCATCCCTTTTTACTCCCATTTTATCACTCCTTTTGCAAGCATATAAATCCAGCCCAGAAAAAGAATTACAACAAATATTGTAATTTCAATGAATCCTGCAATCCCGAGCCCCCTGGGATTAAGTGCCCAGAGCAAAAGAAATACCCCTTCAACCTCAAAGATTACAAAAGCGAGTGCAAGGAGGTAAAATCTAACATTATACCTTGACCATGCCTCTTCTGTTACAGGTATTTCACCACACTCGTAGGGATCGAGTTTATACTCTTCAGAAACTTTCGGAGCAAGAATCTTGGGAAGAACCACCAGTAAAAGCCCTATAAAAAGGACCAGTAAAAAGAATACAAAAAATCCAGTGTAACCCACAGAATCTCTCCTTTTAAGAAAGAAAGGTTTTAAGTATAAAGAATTTTAATCTTTCTGGTCAAATTGCCCGAGTTGTCTCATCAAAAATCTAACCCGAAATAATAAAATTTTTATGTTTACAGGATAAAATATATAATTTTATTTCTTCACCAAAGCCTTTAAAACAAATAACCTGAACAATTTCAGGAAATTTCTATTCTTTTTCCACAAGTATTCTATATGGAATTGAACCCCCACAAAAAAAGGATGATTTCTGGCTTCAATTGCTTCAATTATTCCGTCTTTTGACCTTGCAGATATATATAAATTTTTACCGGGTTTTTTTATTGCCTGATGATGAAAACTATTTACCATTATTTTTTGTTTTTTTAAGGTTTTATAAAGAATACTTTCTTTTTCAATAAAAATTGTATGGGTCGGCTCTTTGCCCGGTGCATCCTGATAATGTTGGATTCCTGTTTTTATATCCTGAATTAATTTTCCACCCATAGCAACATTTATAACCTGGCAACCTCTACATATACCGAAAACAGGGATTTTGTTTTTATAGCACTCTCTTGTTATCTTAATTTCAAATCTATCTCTTTCAGGAACAACAAGTTTTGTTGATTCAGGTTCTTCACCAAATAGTTTTGGGAGGATGTCGCCACCACCTGCGAGTAAAAGACCATCTATTTTAGAAACAATTTCTTTTACATCATTTACACTTTTGTCAATATAGGGAAGTATAACAGGAATACCACCTGCTTCTTTGATTGATTCGACATATTCTAAATTTAAAGCAAACCTTTCAGAAGTAGAGTAAAAAGAGGGAGTAACCCCTATTATTGGCTTTTTCATTTTTGTTAATTATAAACTATGTGCATTGCGATTTTCAAAATTTCCCCTTATAATTATCATCTTATGAAAAATTATCTAACTCCAAAGCAAATTGTTCGTGAGCTTGATAAGTACATTGTGGGTCAGGATAAAGCCAAAAAAGCGGTTGCTGTGGCTTTAAGGAACAGGTGGAGGAGACAGGAGGTAACGGGGGACATAAAGGAAGAAATTTTTCCTTTCAACATTTTGATGATAGGTCCTACCGGTGTTGGAAAAACAGAGATTTCAAGAAGGCTTGCTCAGCTGACAGGTGCTCCTTTCCTGAAAGTTGAAGCAACAAAATTTACAGAAGTTGGTTATGTAGGAAGAGATGTTGAAAGCATGATAAGGGACCTTGTTGAGATTTCAGTAAATATGGTTAGAGAGGAAAAAACAAGAGAAGTTGAAGAAAAGGCAAAAGATAGAGCAGAGGAGAGGATCCTTGATGCCCTTGTTCCTTCGTTCGGGGTTCCAACAGACCACTTGGCAGAAACAAGAGAAAAATTCAGAAAAATGTTAAAAGATGGTGCTCTTGAAGAAAGAGAAATAGAAATAGAGGTGGAAAAGAAATTTTTACCCTTTGTTGAGGTTGTTTCTTCACAGGGAGTTGAAGCAATGAACCTTGATGTTCCTCCTGAACTGGAAGATATTTTCCCGAAGAAAAAACAGAAAAAAAGAATGAAGATAAAAGATGCAAGAAAACATTTTTTTCAGGAGGAGGCAAGGAAGCTTATAAATATGGATGAAGTGACCCGGGAAGCATTAAAAAGGGCTCAGGAAAATGGAATTATTTTTATTGATGAAATAGACAAAATAGCAGGAGGTAAAGAAGTTTATGGTCCTGATGTTTCAAGGGAAGGTGTTCAGAGGGACTTGCTTCCTGTTGTTGAAGGGACCACAGTTGTGACAAAATACGGTATTGTGAGAACAGACCACATACTCTTTATTGCAGCAGGTGCATTTTCAAGGTCAAAACCTTCGGATTTGATCCCTGAATTACAGGGAAGGTTCCCCATAAGGGTTGAGCTTGACCCTTTAACATCTCATGATTTTAAAAGAATCCTTGTTGAACCCGAGAATTCCCTTGTTAGACAGTTTAAAGCACTTTTTGAGGCAGAAGGTTGTGGTCTGGAGTTTGAGGATTCTGCCCTTGAATTGATTGCCCATTATGCACATCTTGCAAATCAAAAAACCGAGGACATAGGAGCAAGAAGATTGCATACAATAATGAATCTGCTCCTTGAAGAGCCTCTCTTTGAACTTCCGGATATTACAGAAAATCCCCTTGTAATAACAAAGGGATTTGTTGAAGAGAAACTTTCAAAAGTAATTGAGGATGTTGATTTAGCAAGATACATACTATGAACATAAGAAGACCTTATGTTGCGGGTTCTTTTTACCCTGGTGATAAGAATTTATTAAGAAATACAATTGAAAAGTTTTTGAATAATGCAGAGATATTTGAAAAGGAGTTTTTTGCATTTATATGCCCTCATGCGGGCTATCCCTATTCAGGACAGACAGCCGGTTATGTTTACAGGCAGGTTAAAGAAATGAATAAAGTGGATACTGTTTTACTTCTTGGTGTTTCGCATAATGCAATGTTTGATTATATAGCTCTGGATGGTAATGAAGAATGGGAAACACCTCTTGGTAAAGTTCTTGTTGATAAAGACCTTGTTGATGAACTGTCAAAGGATAAGAATTTTAGAGTTGATTCTTCCCCTCATGAGATAGAACATTCCCTTGAAGTTCAGGTTCCCTTTATTCAGATGATAGACCCTTCTATAAAGATTGTTCCGCTTCTCATCGGAAGTTCAGATTTAAATCTATTTGTAAATGGTGCGGAAAAACTTTTTGAAGTTTACAAAAACAGAAACTTTTTGCTGATAGTAAGTTCTGATATGTATCATGGATATTCATATGATGAGTGTAAAAAATATGACACAAAAACCCGTGATGTTATTGCAGAATTAAACTGGGAAAAATTTTACAATCTTATAGATAAAGAGGTGATGGCCTGTGGAGCGTATGCGATTACTTTACTGCTCAGGTTCTGCGAACTTATGGGTGAAAGTAAGACGATTGTTTTGCATCACACAAATTCTGCAGATGTAACGGGCTCTTATTATGGATATGTTGTGGGCTATCTTTCAATGGGGTTTTATAAATGAGAGAGCTTGCAGAATTTCATGATAAAGTAACTGTATTTCTTGAAAATATAAGAAAAAATGCCCATGAAATTTTCCTTTTTTCCCAGAAGTTCCAGAAGGAGGGTAAAGAATTCAGGGAAGTTATATTCAGGGTTGAAAAAGAGGTTGATGAGATAAACAAAAATTTCCAGGATATGGTTTTGTCTGTTAACAGGGTTTACGAAGATGTCAGTTTTCTTTCCAGTAGATTAAGTGATTTTTCCCTTTTTGTAAAAGAAAAATATCACGAATTCATAACTATTATAAATTCCCTGAAAAGGATAGAGGTTCTCGGTGATTCAGTTATTGCTGCCTTTGAGGATATATTTTTTGTGTCAAGGAATGCAGAGATAAGAGCGTTTCATCTTGGAGAAAAAGGTGCGGGATTGAGTGTGGTTGCAAGGGAACTCTCAAGACTTACTCAAAAAGTGAAGGAAAAAATAGAGGAGTTTCGTGTTCCCCTGTCCAGACTGAAGGAATACTATACAAGTTCAGAAGAATTTTCATCAAGGTTTATTGAAAAGCTTGAATATGTTATACCCAAACAAAAGCTTTTTGAGGAGCTCTTTGAAAAGATTAAAGAGAGTAAGGATATCCTTGAAACCACCTCTGTTACTATTTCGACTTTTCTGGCAAATATCAAACTCGCCATAAAAAACCTTAACGATTTTATTAAAAGGTTTATTTTAACTGCTGAAGAAACAGTTACCATTGGAGAAAATGCATCCAATTTAATTTCCCTTATAAGTGGAATTCATGAAACCCTGGAGTTCAATGAAAAGATTTTAAAGATTCTCAAATCTCCTGAGAAAAGGAAATTCCCCAGGGAGAAAATCAATCTTCTTCTGGAAGATTTTGAGAAGATAGTAAAAGTTGTTTCCAGGAGTCTTGAAGAAATTTCAAAAAATATTGAGAACTGGACAGGACTTTTAGAAGATGCAGAAAAACAATTCGATTCTCAGGAAAGAGGTGATTTTAAAAAAGAGGTAGAAAGAATTGAGAGTGTTTTTAGAGAAGTTTTCAGGGAGAGAATCTCCTTAGTGGAAAAGGAGTCCTATTCCCTTGTGGATTCTATAAGAGACATGTTTCAATATATGAATAGTTTAAAGGAAATTGAGGTCAAAGCAAAAGATAGCATGGACATACTTGAAAGGAGAACCCTTTCTTTAAAGGCACTTGTTAAAGATGGTGATATACTTTCAATCTATTCTTTAATAGAAACAAAAAGAGCAGGGCTTGATGATGATACAATTGCCAGAGAACTTAAATCCCTTGTTGGCTCAGCTGAGGTTAAAATAAAGGAAATTATAGACCTTTCCTATTCTCTTGAGAAAAAAGGCGTTTTTGTTTATGACACAGATACAAACCCTCAGGAAATTGCAGACAGAACAGAAAGTCTGGGTAGAGAAATACCTGCCCTTGAAAGCGGTGTGGGCAAAGTTCTGGAAATGATAAATACAATTAAGGATTTTGACAATAATCTATCAATATGGCAAAGCAATGTGTCCATGTTTTTTGAGAACATATATAAAACCCAGAGACGGATGAAGGACGAGATAGAAAAAATAAAACTGGAAATAGAAGAGTTTTTTAAAGGTATGCAGAGAAAGAGATTTTTTGAACCACCTGATATTATTGGAACCAGAAAGGAAATTCTGAAACTCGTTATCACATCAGACCCTGTTACTCTAAATCCTTATCTGGCAGAAGATTCTATTTCTCATACTATAGTTGCAAGGGCTCATAAGGGTCTTTTTACACTTTCTCCTGTTTCAACAAAAATTCTACCCGGTATCGCTGACAATTTTGAAATATCAAGAGATGGTATGAAATACACCATAAGTTTAAGAAAAAATGTTTACTTCCACAATGGGAAAGTTCTGACGCCTTTTGAAGTTTACGATTCTCTGAAAAAAGCTTTAAAGGGAACTTATAAAAACTTTTTCATAATGATTGAGGGAGCAGAGAATTATGTTAAAGGAATAGCAGATGAAGTTGAAGGAATAAAGATAATTGATGAGAATATCCTTGAAATAAACCTTGAGTATCCCTTTGCTCCCTTTCTTTCAAATCTAACACTTTTAAATGCCAGCATTACCTGCGAGGATAATGGAAGACTGTACGGGGCTGGTTCCTATGTTCTTAAAGAATGGGAAAGAGGTGAAAAAATTATTCTGGAGAGGTTTGATAAATACTTTTATGGAACCCCCTATTTTCACAGGATAGAGTATTTAATAAATCCTCCTTACAGAAATGTTAAAAGCGTAATAGATGGGAAGCTCCATTATCTCAGTTTATCTCCTCAGGAAGTGAAAGAACTTAAAACCGATTTTCCTGAATATCTGGAAAACCTTGAGAAGGTTCCTGCTCTTTCAATTCAGAAGCTTGATTTTAATAACGAAGTTAAACCTTTTGATGTTGTTGAAGTTAGAAAGGCTATATGTTATGCGATATCTGCCAGGGAATTTGTAGAGGAAATTTTTGAAGATAATGCTTTGCCTGCCAAGAGTGTTTTCCCTCCCGGATATGAGTTTTATAGCCATCATCTCAAAGGTTATAATAAAGATATTGAAAAAGCAAGAGAACTTTTAAAAAAAGCAGGGTTTGAAAATGGATTTGAGTTCGTTTTAAGTTATAACCCCAGAGGGGTTTATAATAAGGCATACGAATTTATAAAGAAAGCTCTTGCAGAGTTAAATATAAATGTTATACCTGAAAGGCTTGAGTGGGCGGACCTGCTTGAAAAATCAAGAGGGGAGGGTGTCCAGAGCATAATGATAGGCTGGGGAGCTGATACACCTGACCCGGATGCTTTTATTTTCCCCCTTTTTCATTCATCTGAAAGAAAACATACAAGATTTAAAGATAAAGAAATAGACGAACTTATTGAGAAAGCAAGAAAAGAGAGGAACATAGAAGAAAGGAAAAGGCTTTATACAATTATAGAACAGAAGGTTCTTGAAAAAGCCCCCTGTGTTTTTCTTTATCATCCTCTGATTATTGGTCTGAGAAACGAAAAGATTCTTGGTATCTCACCACACCCTATACTGAGTTCTGAAGTTTTTTACGCTGTGAAAAATGATTAAAAAAAGAGAAATAGATTTACCCCTTCATCCGGGTAAAGCACCAGCGTGGCTTTTTAAAAGGATGAAGACATTGAGTGGGCTTATCATTGAAGCCATTTATTATGAACTGGGGGAGAATGATGTTCTGAGCAAACTTTCCAATCCTCTATGGTTTCAAAGTTTTGGGTGTTTTCTTGGCTTTGACTGGCACTCTTCAGGATTAACAACTGTTTTAACGGGTGCAATAAAGGAAGGCATAAAACAGAGAGGTATTCCTGTTTTTATTGCAGGTGGTAAAGGCAAAACTTCTTTAAAAACACCCCACCAGATTGAAGAAATATGTGAAAAACAGGGTATGAACTCTGATCATTTTATCAGAGCATCAAGACTCAGTGCAAAGATTGATAATACTCTTGTTCAGGACGGGTATAACTTGTATCATCATGTGTTTATTTTTACAAAGAAAGGCAGGTGGGTTGTTATCCAGCAGGGCATGAATGAAAAAAAAGGATGGGCAAGAAGGTATCACTGGTTCAGTGAAGATATTACAAACCTTTTTATAGAACCTCACACCGGGATCATAACTTCCAGAAAAGGGTTTACACTTAATCTGGTCAGTAAAAAGGTTAAAAATACTCAGAATAAAATTACTGAAATATCACGTGAAAATCCTGATAAAATCATAAAAGAAATAAAACTTCTAAAAAGGATTAAAATGCCGGAAAGACACGAAATTCTATTAAAGGATATAAAATCTGAAAATTTAAGAAAGGTTTTAACAGAGACTTATGAAAGAAAACCAGAGAACTTTGAAGGGTTGCTGTTGATAAAAGGCACAGGACCCAAAACAATGCGTGCTCTTGCTCTACTGTCAAACCTTTTGTACTCATCGCCTTTGTCCTTTGAGGACCCCGCAAAATACTCATTTGCTCACGGGGGTAAGGACGGATACCCCTATCCGGTTGATAAAAGAAATTATGATAAAACAATTCAAATAATGGAAAAAGCTTTAAAAAGAGCAAAACTGGGGAATAGAGAATATTTTAAAATGCTGAAAAAGATGGAGGAGGTTTTTATATGATAGTGGTTGTTCAAAGGGTTTCAAGAGGAAGCGTGAAGGTGAACAATAAAATCATATCAGAAATAGGTGAAGGATATGTTTTGCTTGTTGGATTCTGCAAGAATGACAGGGAAGAATATCTTGATAAGATGGCTAATAAAATAAAAAACCTCAGAGTTTTTGAGGATAAAAACGGTAAGATGAATAAAAGTATAGGTGAAATAGGGGGTGATGTGCTACTTGTTTCAAACTTTACTCTTTGTGCATCTCTGAGAAAAGGAAGAAGACCTTCCTTTGACAGGGCAATGGAGGCAGAAAGAGCAAAGGAATTTTTTGATATATTTGAAAACAAACTGAAAAATCTGGGTTTGAATGTTAAAACAGGAGTTTTTGGTGCAAAAATGCAAATCCATATAAAAAATGACGGTCCTGTTACCTTTATCCTGACTGAAAAAGATATAATTGGTGATAGTTAAAGTTCCTGAACCTACTTGCCTACGCAGAAATTCTCAAATATTTTTTCAAGGATTTTATCCTCAACATCTATCCCTATTAAATCATTCATAAGTGATAATGATTCTTTTAATGGGAGAACAACTATTTCTTCACTCAACTTTTTTGAAAAACTTGTAAAAGATTCCCTGATGAGTGTGAGAACTTTCACACATATTCTGCTTTCCCTTTCACTCAGGGAAAAATGAGGTTCTCCAAAAATTTTCATTGTTTTTTGTTCTATTAAGTTTCGTAATTTGTCAATGTTTTTCCTTTCTTTTGCACTTACAAAAATGAAAGATATATCTTTTAAGTCCCTTTTTAATTTTTTCCTGTCAATTTTTATTCCCCTGTCAATTTTATTGAACACCACTATTATTTCCTTTTCTTTTTCTTTTAAATTTTTAATAAATCCATCCAGCTTTTCATTTTTAGATGATGCGTCAAGCATGTACACTATTATATCACTTTGTTCAATTATCTGTTCTGTTTTTTTAATTCCTATTTTTTCAACCTTCCCTTTTGTCTTTCTTATACCCGCTGTATCAAAAACCTTTGTTAAAACTTCTTTTATAAAAACCTCCTCTGATATATAATCCCTCGTTGTTCCTGGTATTTCTGATACTATTGCCCTTTCCCTTTCTAAAAGAGCATTAAAAAGAGTTGATTTACCCACATTTGTTTTTCCGCATATTGCTATTTTTGGGCCCTTCAGAAATTTTCTACCCTTTTCTCCCTCCTCTATAAAATTTTCCAGTTTTTTAATTATTGAATTATACTTTTTCATAATTTCTCTGTCATCAAGGGGTGGGATGTCCTCTTCAGGAAAATCTATTATAGCTTCAAAATCCTTTACGAGGTCTATTATTTCATCCTGAATAACTCCAAACCTTTTAGAAACATCCCTTTTTAACTTACTCAGAGTGATTGATACAGCGCTCTTTGTTGTTGCCCTTGAAATCTCATTTATACTTTCTGCCTGTAAAAGGTCTATTTTGCCATTTAAAAATCTTCTTTTTGTGAATTCACCGGGTAGGGCAGGGTCTGCTCCTGCTTTTATTATTGCTTCCTCTATCAGTCTTGGCACAATATAACCCCCGTGTGATATAATCTCGAGCATGTCCTCACCTGTATAGCTTTCAGGTTCCCTGTAAAATACGAATGTTACCTCATCCAGTATTTCTTTTGTTTCAGGGTGATATAAAAAACTCCTGTAAATCCTTTTTGGAGATATTTCAGAAGGGTTTTTAAAGAAAATTTTTTTTAATATTTCTTTTGTATCCGGACCGGTTACTCTGATAATGGCCAGTGCTGAAATCCCGTGTGGGGTTGCGATTGCACATACAGTGCTCATTTAGGAGCTATTACCAGAATTCTTTCTTCTCCTTTTCTCACAAGATAGATTTTTATATCGCTTTCCCTTTTCAGGGCATTTCTTATTACCCTTAGTTCATTTTCATCAACAGGGTCAAAGGACATCTCTCTTCTTGTTCTTCTGACAACATTGCATATTGCCTTTGCCTTATGGATCAGAAATTCAAGTCTTTTTTTCCTGTAATCATTTACATCAAGGTAGACTTTATAGTCACCAAATTGTTTCTTAAAACTCTGATAAAGGAGATATTCAAGGGCATCAAGGGTTTGCCCCTTTTTACCTATTAAAACACTGTCACTTTTTTTGGTCTTTAAATTTATATGAATCTTCGGGTCTTTAAAGGAAAAATAGCATTCTCCTTTGTCCCCCATTTTCTCAACTATTCCAGACAGGAAATTTTCTATAAACTCAAACTCCGGGTAATCAACATATACCCGAACCTTTGCAGGTTTTTTCCCTCTTCCTTCAGAAATTATCTCTATTTTCACATCCTTTCTTTCAAGTTGAGTTTCTTCAAGCGCGGTTTTTATGGCTTCTTCCGGAGTTTTTCCTTCAACCTCGTAATATCTCATAACAAACCCCTTATTTTTTAATCCCTATTTTTTTCAAAATCAGAGTCTCAACAATTCCCCACAGGTTATAGACAAACCAGTAAAGCACAAGTCCTGCAGGGAAATTTAAGAATATAATTGTAATAAATGCAGCCATAAAAAATCCAATGTTTCTTGTTTGCTTTTCCTGAGCAGGCTGTAAAAACTGCTGTGCGATGCTTGTAATCCCCATCAATACAGGGAGTATGTAGTAAGGGTCTTTCAGGGAAAGGTCTGTTATCCAGAGCATAAAAGGCGCTTTTCTGAACATTATATCGTATCTTAGAACCTGATAGAGTCCCCAGAAAATAGGAAGCTGGAAAAGAAGGGGAAGGCAACCTGAAAATGGGTTAACTCCCATCTGTCTGTAAAGTTTGAAAGTTTCTTCCTGTAGTTTTTTAGGGTCGTCCTTATAGACTTTCTGCAGTGCTTTTAAACGGGGTTGAAGTTGGGAAAGCTTTTGCATGGATTTTAATGATTTCAGAGAAAGGGGCATGAACACGATTTTCATAAGAAGTGAGAAAATTATTATGAGCAGTCCATAATTCTTTATAAATTTTGCTGAAGTTCTGAATATATAGAGAATCCCTATGGTAAAGGGTTTCATAATAGACCAGCCTGCAGGATAGACCCCTTCCATCCCATAACCTATTTCTTTTAAAAGAAAATAGTCAATTGGGCCAGTATAACTTTCAAAAGAAATTTTGTTGTTTTTGAAATTTAACAGGTAATAATATTCGTTTACTTTTTTAATGCTCAAAGGCTTTGAATCACCTGAATAGATAATAGAAAATGTAAAATATGTGGATTTTGAGGTAATCCAGTAAAGGTCTTTAGAAAAGTTATATTCATTTAGTTTTTTCCTGTCAAATTTCTTTGTTTTACCCTTTTCATAAATTAAAAGAAGGTTTTCTTTAATATCCTCTTTTTCATCAACAGGTTTCATAAAATAAACAAGAAAGTTTCCATAATTATCTGATGCATAGTCAAATTTGTATGTGTTTCCATAAAACCTGTAATCTTTAGACCTTTGGTCCTTTCCTGAAAATGTCAGAACCCTTGATTCATTGTCATTCAGAAAAATATGTTTTTCTCCCTTATAGTTGTAAAGAGGTATTGTATCCTCTGAAAACAAAAAGACAGGCGAATTTAAAATGTCAACATCTGGTTTACCATCACTTCTGTAATTCTTTAAATTTATCCTGTAAATAACACCTCTTGAAGGGTCAATATAAACCTTATAGAGGTCACTTTCTACAATAACGGGATTTAAAGTGTCCATCGTGAAAACTGGAATTTCTGTCTTTACAACTTCTTCTTTCTTGACTTCCTCTTTTCTGGGAGCAGGTTCCTTGTTCTTCTTTTTGTTCAGTGTGTTGAATATAAAAATGTTATAAATAACAAGAAAAACAAAAAGAACGATTAGAAATAAATAATCCTTTCTCATCTGAAAATCCTCCTGAAGTCCTCCTCAGGAAAGTTGACACCCCCTTTTGAAAAAGGGTTACACCTTAAAATCCTGTATATTGACAGTATCAACCCCTTGAATATACCGTATTTTTCTATAGAGTTAATTGAGTATTCAGAACAGGACGGATAAAATCTACATGAGGAAGGGAGAATGGGTGATATCAATTTTTTGTAAAGTTTTATAATTCCTGTTAGCAACTTCTTAAACATTTTTCAAAAACCCTGAAAGTTTTATAATTTCCTTTTCTATATCATTATACCTGACATCTTCTTGCCTTACAAGAAATACATTTATACCTCTGTAAAGATGCTTGTTTTTTCTATATGCTTCCCTCACAAGCCTTTTCAACCTGTTTTTTTTAACCTTGTTTTTTACACTTTTTGACACAGCAACACCGAATTTCCTTTGTTCTGATTCAATATGATAAAGCACCAAAAACTTACCTTTAAAAAATTTTCCCTGCTTAAAAACAAAATCTAAATTTTTTAATCTTTCCTTTTTAGGTAAACTCTGATCCAGTTTCAGTGGGTCAGCCTTTTTCTTCCTCTACTTCTTCTTCTCTTTATTATCTTTCTTCCACTCTTTGTTTTCTTTCTTGCTCTGAATCCGTGTCTTCTTTTCCTCTTTATTCTGCTTGGCTGGTATGTTCTTTTCATTTCTGCGTTAAAAGTTTTACAGCTTTACTTTTAATACGTGCACCCTTGTTCTCGTGAATAATCCCTTTTTTAACAGCTTTATCCACATACTTATAAAGCAGATTCAATGTGGTTTTATTCTTCTCCGGCTCCTTTTCTCTTGCAATCTTTTTAATTAAATTCTTGATTCTGGTTTTATAAGCCTTGTTTCTTAATCTTCTTTTTTCGTTCTGTCTTATCCTTTTCAAAACTGATAGACTTTTCTTTGGCATATCAAAATCCTTTTAAATTTATTAGTTGTTTAATTATATAGAAAATGCAGGGCTTAAAGTCAAGTGCCACTTGAAATAACCGAAAAACTTACATTAAAATTAAAAAAACTTTGCCCCCGTAGCTCAGGAGGACAGAGCGGCGGTTTCCTAAACCGCAGGCCGGGTGTTCGAGTCACCCCGGGGGCAGGTTTACATGTAGTTATAGCTGGAAAGAAGATTAATTTTTCTGCTTTTAATTTTATATTTTTCTTTTTTCCCTGTGGCTCGGCATGTGTAAATGATTTATGTTTCTAAAAGGTTTGCCCTTCTCCGAAAGAGTACACCGCCTTTGAATAGGGGCTTTTGAAGGCAATATCAAATCTGACAACAGGGAGATTAAAGTTTCTTGTGAATTCTCCTCTGAAGCCAATACCGAAGTCATAAAAAATTTTTTTTCTTTCCATTATTTTTGCAAAATCTATAAAGAATACCATTCCAGGAGCAAATACTTTTAAAATTTCTGGTCCGAATATTCTTATTTCAGAAGTATTTAATATGTATTCCTCTGTTTCCAGATAATAGGCAGGATAACCTCTTAAACCATTCGTTCCACCTAAAAAAATATTTTCATAGGGTTTAGAATATAAAATCCGATTTGCTATTGTTACTCTTTTGATGACAGGGATAAATGTCAGGAAACTCAATGAGAAATTTCTATAATAGTAGTCTTCAAAATATCCTGAAAATCCTGATATTGTTTTAAATATTTTAAATCCAAAGGAAAAAGATGTCTCAATTCCCTGTTCTTTAAAGTCGGTTTTTACTTTAAAATTTACTTTCCAGCCTGTAAATATGTCTTCAATTTCACCAAAATTTCTTATAAATCTTTCTTTTAAATATTTTTCTCTACCAAAAACATAAACTGCATTCAGGGAAAAATATTCGTCCTTATTCCTTCTTCTTGCTTCAAATTCAAGCCCAAAAGCGTTCCATTCCTTTCTTGACAGGTTTTTTAAAAAACCTGCCTCAAGTTTTTCGTCCAGAAAATCGGTGCTATCAACTTTTTCGCCTTCTTCGTATATGTATTTCAGTTTTTTGATTTTGCTGTAGTTTAAATAGGGATAATTTTTTAGAAAAGTGTAAAAAGGTCTTTTGAAATAAAAGTCAATAATTTGATATTTTTTTGCAGAACTTAAAGAAAAATATATGTCCATTGGTGAGTTGAGAAAGGAAGGCTCAATGTATAAAAGGCTCAGATAGTCCCTTTCATAGCTTTTTACATAAAATACTCCCGCATCTATTGCTCTTCCAAAAAAATTGTGCTCCTCCACACCTGCTGAGAATCTTGTTCTTCCACCGCCTCCTTGCAGAGAAAGGAATAAACTGAATGTGAAGAGGTCTTTTAGATTAACATAAACTGTATCCGTATCACTTGATGTTTTTATTTCTGCATATTTGAATATACCCAGACTTCGCAGCCTTCTTTCGCTTTCTCTTAAAAGAAAGCTATCTTTATTGTTTTCATTGAAAAAAAGAAGTTTTTTAACCTTGCTTTTTCTTGTTTTATGGTGAAGTAGATTCACAATGTTATAGGGAAACTTAGCGTTTTCATAAATAGGTTTAACATCTATTTTGATAACTGATAAATAAAGAAGAATCAGTATTAATTTCATTTTCTTAAAATATACACACTTATTTTTTTGCGACAGATATTCAAATCTTTTAATTTTTCAATTTTGCTAAAGTTCTTTTCAAATTTTTTGTTCAACTTACCCACAAATAAAAATTCTTTGTTCATATCAAAAAATTTATCTTTCCAGAAATAATAGTGATTCTGCCTTGACCCTATGTTCAGAGAGGGAACAAAGGGTTTATCGGGTAGATAAAATGAGAGGATTGATGCCCATTGATATGTATTTGCAGCAATATTTTTAATGTTTTTCTCCTTTCGTATTTTTTCAACTTCCATTGTAATTTCTCGCCAGCCTTTCATTCTGTAAACAGGGTCTTTTTTGATTTTTATAAATGGATGTATTGCATGAATATGAACAAGAATATTTAACAAAAAACTTATTGAAAAAAAGGTCCAGAAGATTTTATTTCTCTTCAGATAAAGACCTGCAAGAATTAACATAAATATATAGCCCATTACAGGCCAGTTTGCCTCGGCGCGGAACTTCAAAGATGTGAGGGAAAAAAATAAAAACGGAACAAAGGAAGAGAGAGTCAAAAATGTAAGTTTTTCTTTAAAAAGTCCTTTAAAAGAGTAATAAAATATTATCAGAGATAATGGGAAGGAGAGCACAAGGATTGCATCTCTCAGATATTCCAGTGTATTTAAAAGATTTATACCCCTTGAGGGTATCCCGTGAGAAAACTGAAACTTAAAGGATACAAAGTTGTTCTGGATGTTCCATATTATAACAGGTGAAAATACAAGTAGAGCAATCAGGGCAAACAGGAATCTTTCCTTTTTGAAAAATATTTTTTCCCTGTAAAAAAAGTATAAAAATGAAGGCGCTAATAAGAATGCTGTATATTTTGAAAGCAGGGCAAGTCCCAGGGATAGAGCGGATAAGTAAATAAAATTTTTGTTTTTATAATATTTTAAAAGAAAGTAATAAGAAAGCACAGAGAAGAATATTAAGGGCGTATCAGGAGTTATGACCACACTTCCTACAGAGAATATTATGCCTGCTGAGAGAAACAGGATAATGTTAAAGGATGTTTCATGGTCTTTGAGTTCTTTTCCTATTAATATCAAAAAGAGTCCTGTTAAAAAAGATAAAAATATTGCAAAAAACCTTACCCCTGTTTCGCTGTTTCCAAATATGGTTGTGGATATTTTTATAAGGTATGCAATAACAGGGGGGTGGTCGTAATAGGAAAGACTTATGTTCTTTGACCAGACCCAGTAATAGGCTTCATCCTCTGTGAGCTGGGTATTTAAAATTACAGGTATTTTTATCAGGATAATAAAAAGGAGCAAAAAGAGAGGTTTTTTCATTCACTTCTGAGCCATCTTATACCGCTTTTCCTCTGGTATCCTATCTGAACATAATATTCCCTTAAAGAATCATCTTTTAATGTTATGTAAATTTTTGCAAAATGGTCCTCTGTATCAAATAGGGTATCCCGGGTGAACCATAAAAAGTATGTTTTCCCCATTGTTATGGGGACAACGTCTGCGTAGTCTGAGTAAGGGGCAGTATCACATTTTGCTATGCTTGAATCAGAAAATTGGTTTGAAATTCTATTGTTTTCCTCGTTCCAGGGTGTGGTCCATCCCTGTGGTCCATATAGATAAAGAACAGTATCACTGTCTGATAGGACTTCTTCAAAAACAAAATCGCAGTTTTTTATAAATGTATCTCTTGCATTTACCCTGTGTATGTAATTCAGTGAGTCAAAGTAAAACCCTGAGGGTTTTGTGCTGTCTCCGAGTCTGTAAGGATAAAATATAAATGTATCAACATACACCTTATAGTTGAGAACATAGGGGTCTGATTCCACATCTTCTCTGAATACTGTTATTTCTACTTTTGTTCTGGGTTCGGAGAGCAAAAAAGAATCGGTTTCAGGGTCAAGTATATGTGCCGGTTCGAGACTACCATCAAAATAGATATTGTAGCCATCAATATCCTTTATCCTGTTCCATTTTAACATAATTTTTGAACCATTGTTAATTACATTTTCATCCACATGAGAGATGATGGGAACCGGTTCCACCCCTTTACAATAATGAAATATGACGAATAATAAAAGAATCAGGAATATTTTTCTTTTCATTTTGGAATATTATAAGGAATTTAAGAAGTAAATCTCAATTAAAAATCTATAAATAGTTCTTATGCTTTAAATCTAATCTCTAATTCTTAATATTTTTACCTTCTGTCCATTCAGGTCTATAAAATAAACCCCGTTCTTTAAATTTCTATAAGAATTAATCCTTCTGCCTCTTGTGTCCAGAATCCTGACTCCTTTAATCTTTAAAATATTTCTTAAATCAGGATTTATTGTAGGTAGATTTACTTTTGTTTTTGCGAAATATTTTTCAGAAACAGATGTATATGTCATTCTTGCAAACCATGCGTTGTCACTTGAGTTGTCAGTTGCAGGATGACACCATGCAGCACCCACAACCCCATTCGTTGCGTCAACTGCTATGTAGTCTCCGATGAATGTTTGACCTACAGGCGGTTTTGTTACATCTGTTACCCGCATACTTGGAGAAAAAGTCTGTCCATAATCATCTGAATAGGCATAATATATATCAAGGTTGTATCCACCTTCTCTTGTGTCATACCATATAACATGAACCCTGCTGTATTCGTCAACAGAAACCCATGGGAAAAACTGATGTCCTGTTGTTACATCGTTTATCCTGACAGGAGTTTCAAAGGAATTTCCTCCGTCTATGGATCTTGCAATATAAGCGTCCCAGTGGGTATGTCCTGCGTCAGTTGATTGATAGGTAATATAAACATAACCTGTGGTCATATCCACATCCATTGATGGGATTGCATAGCACCTCCATGGCAGGAGAGACTGACTGTCATAGAGGTCTGCAACATGAACAGTGGAGCCAAAAGAATTTCCCCCGTCGGTTGATTTTCTCATCCATATCCCTTGATCATACTGCCAGTTCTGAGGAGAGTCGAGTCCCCACATCACATATATTTCTCCATTCGGTCCCATCTTTGGCATTGAACCATTTCCACCTGAGTTTATATAAACCGGTGCCGAGAACGTTAAACCTCCATCAATTGATTTCCTGAAATAAATGGCCCCCGCCATATAGCTTAATAGAACAGTGTCTCCATAGGCACTTATCCAGGGTTTATCGTCAAAAGATGAGTCATTTGTAATGTTTATGCTATCACTCCATGTGGCACCACCATCAGGTGAAATCAGAAATCCTATATCACCCTGCCATGCATATCTGTCAAAAGTTATAAAGGCAAAATAGACCGTGTCTCCTTTTCCCCATGTTAAAACAGGATCGCCCTGTTCAGGATACCAGAGTCCATCAGCAGGAAACTGGTTCTGTGACCATGAAACTCCTGAATCCGCCGAATATGACATCCCCACAGTGTACCCGGCTCCTCCTCCAGTGCCTCTTTGGTCATTCCAGCCCGCAACAATTTTTGCTCCTTTTATTTCGCATGAAAGCTCATTCTGGGTTACTACATCAGCAGGTGGAGTGGTTATAAGGTCTATATTTTGCTCAAAGGGAGGGTCAAGTTCTGGAAAGTCAAAGGATTTGATTTTTTTCTTAAATTTTTCTCTGAGCTCTTTATCATTAAGTGCCCTGAATATTTCCCTTTCCAACTTTCCGCTCGATTTTCTTTTTTCATAAACAGGGGGAACAAATATTTTATCAGGCCATCCAAGCACTTTTATTTCTGAATTTATGGTGATTTTACTGCCCTGTTCTATTTTCATAACTTTTATTTTTGACTTAAATATCAATTCTTTCCATATTTTTTTATGAATTTTATCAGGATATTCAAGGACTATATATTTCTCTATGTTTTCGTGTATTTTACCATTTACAATCCAGAAATTTTTCACTTTTTCAGCATAAAAATCTCTCTCCAGAGTTTTTTCTATCTCGTTTACAGGAAGTGTGAGCAGAAACGGGTAAACTGCAATAATTAATGATAGAATTCCACCCATTTGAACAACCTCCTTTTTAAATTATAAGACTAAATTATAATATTAAATACTTTTGGAAATCAATTCTTTTATTTTCGGAACAGGAAGGTCTGACAGTCTTTTCCCCCTTAAGATTTTGTTTTCAAAGGTTTCTCTTTGTTCTTTGTAAAAGATACCGATCGCTATTTTTTTGCCTTTTGATTCGTAGGTCCATTCTCTTGCTTTGTTCATTGCCATGTTCCAGTCCTCAGGATTGTGTCCTTCATCCTGCAAATTATAAACTCTCTCTTTGTAAAAAGGATAGGTATTGTAAAAGGTAACACATGGCTGAAGCACATCAACTATAGAAAATCCTTTATGGATTATCGCCTGTTTTATTATTTCTTTCAAATTTTTTATATCTCCTGCAAATGCTCTTGCGACAAAGCTTGCTCCACTTACAAGCATTATTTCTACCGGATTTAAAGGTCTTTCAGGTGAACCTTTGGGTGTTGATTTTCCCTTAAAGCCTGATGGGGATGTGGGTGTGAATTGCCCTGTTGTGAGACCGTATACATGGTTATTGTGAATTATCATTGTTATGTCAACATTTCTCTTTGCAGCAAAGATTAAATGTTCAAGACCCTCTCCATAAGCGTCTCCATCACCTGCAAATCCTATAACAAAAAGTTCGGGGTTTGCCAGTTTTATTCCTGTAGCAGGTGCAACAACTCTTCCATGAAGAGAATAGAAAGAATTTAAATTTGTATAATCACTTATTTTACCATGACAGCCTATTCCAGAGAGGATAACCACATTATGCCTTTCTAATTTTGCCTCTTCTTCAAGTTCCAGAATTGCCTGTTTGAACATCTTTTCTATTGCGAAGTCACCACACCCCGGGCACCATGTGTTTTCTGAGTATGTATAAAGTTCTTTTAAATTCATTTTATTGCCTCCTTTACCTTTGCCTTCAGTTCTGAAAATGTGAAGGGTCTTCCATCATATTTGAGTATTCTTTCATTTACTTTTATACCATGATAGGATAGCCATGTTGTAAACTGAGCAGTAGAGTTAACCTCAACAGAAACTACTTTATTACAACCCTTTAATTCTTCTTTTATCTTTTTATGAGGCAAAGGGTGCATATATAAGGGTTGTACAACTTTCAATCCCAAATCTTCTGCAACTTCAATTACTGCTCCTTTTGTAGAACCCCATGTAATTATACAATTTCTGGAATTTCTGTTTCCATAAACTTTAACTGTTTCAGTGCTTTTTAAATTTTCCCTGATTGTTTCCATTTTTCTTAACCTTTTTTCATGACCTTTGGCAACTATTTCAGGTTCTTCAGTTGTGACTCCATATTCATCGTGCTCGTAACTGTTTACTTTAACAATTGCCTCAGGATCACCCGGAAAGGCAAGAGGTGAGATACCATCTTCAGTATAAAGGTATCTTTTGTAATTGCCCTTACCCTTCCATAAAACAGATTCTTCAGTTCTTATTTTTTCTTCATCTCCTGTAAAGGAGAAGGTACTTTCACTCAGGTGTTTATCACTTAGAATTATCACAGGAACCTGAAATTTCCACGCCAGGTTCATTGCGTCTGCTGATAGGTAGAATGCTTCCTCAATGTCTCCTGGTGCAATAACAATTCTTGGGAATTCTCCGTGCCCTGCAAAAATTGAGAAAAATAAATCCCCCTGTTCTGTGTAGGTGGGAACCCCTGTTGCAGGACCAGGTCTTTGAGCAAGCACTATAACAATCGGTATTTCTGCCTGTCCTGCAAGACTGAGGTGTTCTACCATCAGAGCAAACCCTCCACCAGATGTTCCGACAGCACTTTTTAAACCTGCATAAACAGCTCCTTCTGCAATGCCTATCACCGCAATTTCTGTTTCAGGATGCACTGTTCTTATTCCGAATGTCTCTTCGTTACCTGCAAGATAGTGTAATATACTTGAAGAGGGTGTCATTGGATAAGCAACATAGAGTTTCATGCCTCCCTTTACAAGACCCAGTGCAATCGCCTCATTACCTGTTAAAAGCGGTTTTGGGGATTCCGAATTTGTTTTAATTTTTAACTTGCTCTTAAATTTATTTCCTGTCTCAAATCCTGTTCTGGCAACTTCTATATTTTTTTCAATATCTTTTTTAATAGTTGCTTTAATTATGTCCTGAACTTTTTTAAAATCAGAGTTTATAACTCCTGCAAGAACTCCAAAGGCAATATTATTCCGCGCTATTTGAGGTAGCCCATTATCCTTTACTGTCTTTGTCATGGGAACTCCGATTTTATTTGTATTATCTTCAATTTGAATTTCATCAGAGTCAAATATAATAATTGAATCTTTACTGAGTTTTTGCCTGTGTTTTTCAATTGTTTCCTTATTTAAAGCTATCAGTATATCAATTTTATTTTCATGGGAAAGGATTTTTTTATCAGATGCTCTTACTATTGCAAAGTTGTGTCCGCCCCTGATAAGAGAGGGGTAGTCTTCATATACAAATATAAAATATCCATATCTGTTCAAAAGTCTTGCAATTATATTCCCTGATTGTTTTATACCATCACCCGCCTGACCGCCTATTAAGATACTTATTTCACTCATCAAATTTCTCCATCAATAAGAATTAAATTTTAAGGGATTATTTAATCTAAAAACAATTCTATTTAAAAATCATTCTAAACTTATAAGTTTGACATGCTCAGGTTTTCCTTCTTCTTTTACCAGGATTATGCATACTCCACTTAATTTCGCAGGCAATGTAAGATGGTTTTCACCCTTTGAAATTTTCCCCTTCCAGAGAGTTCTAACGAATCTTCCTGTGATATCAAAAAGTTGTAATTCTATCCTGATATCTTTTTTGGAAACATAGTTCATACAAAGTTTACCCATTGAGGGATTCAGAATAATCTTTGCATCCCTGTAACCGGGGAAATTATTTTTTTCCTGAATATTTTCAGATGATAATCTTAAAAGATATACATCTGTATTACCTGCTCCGAATGACCATGTTCCACCTGCAACCACATATCCTGCGTCATGAGTGATGTCAATAGTGTATCCATGGTCATTGTCAGCCCCTCCATAGGTCCTGTACCAGAGTTCATTCCCATCTTCATCAGTTCTTATGATATATACATCATCGCCACCTGCACCATAAGATAATGTGTTTCCTGCGATTACATATCCTCCGCCAGATGGATTTTTAAGTTCCCAGCCCCTTTCATTATCAGCGCCACCATAGGTTTTCTGCCATATCATATTTCCCTGTGCGTTTGTCTTGACAAGATATACATCCTCAAAACCTGCCCCGTAGGAACGGGTATATCCTGCAATTACAAGTTCATTGTTTTGATTTTCAACGATTGAGAATCCAGCATCATAATCAGCTCCACCGTAAAATTTAGCCCACAGAGAATCGCCGTTCAGGCTGACCTTTACTATATACAGGTCATTGTTCCCTGAACCAAAGCTCTGTGTGTATCCACAAGCGACATATCCATCTGATACAGGAATCACGTCCCTTATATAATCATCAAGACCTCCTCCTGTTGTTCTTGTCCAGACCGTGTCTCCATTTGAATCTGTTTTTATGATATAAACATCATAATAGGGAGCAAAGGAATCTGAATAACCTGCGATTATATATCCACCATCCTGAGTTTGTTTAACTGAGTACGCATACTCATTACCAGACCCTCCGTATGTTCTGCTCCATATTTCATTACCGTCAATATCAGTTTTTACAATATAAAAATCCGCTCCTCCTGCACCATAGGACCTTGTATAACCCGCAAATATATATCCTCCATCTGATGTCGTTTCAACATCAAAAAACACATCGTTTAAGGCTCCTCCATAGGTCTTTTGCCATAACATATTGCCCATTGAGTCTGCTTTTATTATATATCCGTCAAAAATTCCTGCTCCATAGGACATAGTCCATCCTGCTATTATGAAATTACCATTGCCATCTTCTTTAACAGACCAGCTGTCGTCAATTTCAGAACCACCAAAAGTTTTTGTCCAGATGGTATCAGGACCTTGAGAAATCAAAATATAAACCATAAATAATTTTACCATTTTAAAACCTCCATAAAATTTCTGCTTTTAAACTATCAGGTCCACTTTTTATTTTATTTATTTTAAAGTTTACCCCCCTTTCTTTTGCAAATCCTATAAAGTCAAAAAGGTTTTCTTCAAAAGAGCAATGATGGCATGTTGTTCCTTTCATTTCAATAGAAATTCTGTTTTTAGATTTTTTTAGCTTACTGATAAACACCTCAGGGTATCTCCATATATGATATTCATTTTTTAAAATATTCAAAATATCTAATTTTTTATATAATTTCATTTGTAGGGAAATTCTATATGGGTTGAACCTTGTTATAATTAAATAAATCTTAACTCCTTCAAAAATTGCGTTATAAAGAGTTTTTGAAAAATCTGGATGGGTTAAGGAATTGGGCGCAAACTCTTCTGCATCCTCTCTCTGGACCACAAATACAATGGAAGATTCGTATCCTTCTTTTCTTTTGTTTATCAGAGCCTTTATATGTTTTATCCCTCTCATAGTGGGTGCATCTGGAAAAAGAGCAATATTGTTCAGGACAAGGGTGCAGGATTTTATTTCACAAAACATTTTTTTATTCCCTTTTTTTAAAACAAAATCTATTCTTGACTTATTTACTCTTGTTTCTTTGCTCTCTATGTTCCAGCCTTTTAAAAATGGTATCCTGCCCTTTAAAATCTCTTTTTCAAAAAATCTATTCACAAGATGTGCATCTGTTGAAACCCATATTTTATCCTTTTTAACCGCTACGAGCTTATAAGGTAGTTTGCCTTTCTTGCTGGTTAACATAACTTTGCTCTGTGCTTCAAGTAACTCTCTTAATCTTCCTGAATTTGCAAGATATGCTTTCTCTTTTCTTTTCCCTATTTTTACCTGACATGTAAACCTGTTTATTCTTTTTATTAACTCGCCTTTTATTGTTTTCATATTATTATTATAATCAATTTTGATTTATGAATACTAAATCCTTATAATTTTTTAATGCTTAATTTAATTCTGATAATTTCCTTTCTAAATTTTTCCAGGTTTGAGAGCAAAATTCCCGCAATCTCTTCCTTTATATCTACTACTGCAATCCTTATAAGCATGGACCAGGATATTTACAGAGAGATAAAAAATTTTCAGAGAAAAAATAAACTTGTTGATAGAATGAGCCCGATTATAACAGAACTGGGTGGAAACTTTGTCCCGATATCGTTTTTGCTATTTGGTGCTTATGGAGTTTTATTTAATAAAGAGAAAGAAAAAAAAGTTTGTATCTCAGGCATAAAGGCATCTCTTTTTACAGGTTCTTTAGTGTTTATAGGCAAACATTTTACAGGTAGACCAAGACCCGGCGTTGTAGATGGAAAAGATAGATGGCTTTTATTTTATCAACCTCTTGATTTTTCAAGATACAGAAAGGGTAAAATGCCCTATTTTGATGCTTTCCCTTCAGGACATACAGCTCTTGCCTTTACATGGGCAACGGTTCTTTCAGAATACTATGGAGAGAAAAGATTTATTACCCCTTTTCTTTACTCTCTTGCCACACTTGCAGGTCTCTCAAGAATAACAGAGGATGAACACTGGCTTTCTGATGTTTTTGTGGGCGCATTTATAGGGTATTTTTCAGGCAAGGTCTTTTCAAAAGAAAAAAATAACCTGAACATAAGCTTTAATTTCTTTGAAAAAAGTTTTGTAACCACTATAAAATTTAATTTTAATCTCTTGTAAAACAGGAGGTTTTTATGAAATTTTTAATACTGATTTTTCTTATGAACTCATCATCAGGAAAGATTGTGAGGAATGAGAAGTTCCTGCCCAGATTTCTTACTCCTGAAGAAAAAGCAAGAATGAACGAGATAGGTGAGTATCTTATAAAGGGTCCACCTCCTGGTAGCCCGGTGAGGACACCTGCCGAATATGAAAGGGTTCAGTGTGTGTTTTTTAGATGGCCTTACAGTTCATGGAATTCTATATGGAGAGATATGATAAGGGAAGTGTGCGAGGTGGCAAAGGCTTATATAATAACAGCTTATGCATCTGATACTTCCTCTATAAAGTCATATCTTGAACAGGGTGGAGTAAATACAGATTCAGTGCGATTTCTCATAACCTCAACAAATTCTGTTTGGATAAGGGATTATGGTCCATGGAATATATATGTGGAAAATGACACCCTTTCAATTGTTGATTTGATTTATAACAGACCCAGACCACAGGATGATTCTTTTCCTTCAAAACTTGGACAGATGTGGGGTTTAGATGTCTATCTTCCAGACCTTACCCATCCGGGTGGCAATTTTATGGTGGATGGTAATGGAACTGGATTTTCAACTGATTTGATTTATGAAGAAAATTCCGGTATGACCCCTCAGGAAATTGCCCAGGCAATGAAGGATTATTTAGGTCTTGACCAGTTTGTTACTGTTCCAAAAATTTACTATGAGTATACAGGTCACATAGATATATTTGCGAAAATTTTAAACGACACCCTTGTAATGGTGGGAGAGTATGATGACCCGAATGACCCGAATTATGCAAGATTAAATGCGATTGCTGATTCAATATCTCATGTTCAAAATCTTGATGGTAAATATTTTAAAGTTGTCAGAATGGTTATGCCAGAGTCCTTCTCGCCCTGGAACAATACAGGTGCTACATACCTGAATTCCCTTTTTGTAAATGGTAAAATTCTTGTTCCAATTTATAATCTGCCCGAAGACCCTGAAGCACTTCAAACCTATCAACAGGCACTACCTGATTATGAGGTGGTCGGAATTGATTGTCAGGATATGGTGGGTTCTGGTGGTGCGGTTCACTGTGTAACAATGGGATTTGCTCCTTATGATTTTACACCTCCTCAGATTGTGCATACACCTTTGCAGGATACACCGATTTCTTACTGGCCTCTTACAGTTTATTCAGAGGTTTTTGACAATCTAAAAGTGCATAGAGTTTACCTGACCTATAACATAAATCATCTTGATTCAACCAGCTTAAGGATGTTTAATATAATGGGAACTGATTCTTTTCAGGCGCAATTCTCAGGTAATGTGAATGTTGGAGATTCTGTCTTCTATAGAATTTTTGCAATAGACGGTGCTTTTAATAGAACATACCTTCCTCAGAATGGATACTTTGCTTTTGAGATAAAATCTGCAGTTAGAATTGCAGAAAAAGAAAAAAAGAATAATATGAGAATTTATTTTTCCAAATCGAGTTTATTCTTTAGCCTGCCAGAATCGGATAATTTTAAAATTGACCTTTATGGAGTCTCTGGAAGAAAAATTAAAACTTTAAATTTTAATTTAAAAAGCGGAAAAACAGAAATTTATTTCAGAGATTTAAAATCAGGAACCTATTTTGTTAATTTAAAGTCTAAAAATTATATGAAGAGAATGAAAATATTATCTTTAAAGGGAGGTGATTGATATGAAGAAAATAGTAGCTATCGGGGTGACAGACATTCTGATTTTTTCAGGATGCAAAAAAGAGGAAAAATACACTGATGAAGATGCGATACTGGAGATTGTTAAAGGTTCTCCTCTTTTCAATCAGAGCGTTCCAACGGGACAGGATTCTGCCTTTATTTCCTTACAGGACACTCTATCTCCTCTTTTCTGGGGAAGAGAGATAAACAATTTACCTGCACCAAAAGTTGATATATACATAACAGGAGATTCTGCATTTGTTGATTATACAGGTTACGATGAAGGAATCTTGCATCTCTGGGCATGGAATTATGATTCCAGTAAGATAAAGTATTATCAGAAGGATTTTGCTGATATCTCTTATATCAAAGGAGCTTTTAAGAGAACAGGGAGTCCTGATGACCCCCGGAGAGGATGGGAACTCTGGAGCATAACAGGAATCCATACCCTTTCAAGATACAATACTACGGATTTCAAAATAGATTCAATTAAGGTAAAAATTGGCAATAATACTGTTACGGTGACAGACCCTCTTTCATTCCACAAACTCTCTGAAATAGATACAATTCAAAAGTATGATACAGTTGGTATAACCGTTTATGTGAATCAACCTGTTGATTACCCCTATTTTCACATACTGGGTCCAGACAACAAGCATTACCGCCTGATTATGAACGAAGTTTTTCCTGGTGTTTATGAAAAAAACATTGTAGATTCTTCTGATGTTACGGGTTATCACTGGGCTATAGTTGATATACTCGGTGATGAAACCCTTGGAACATCAGAAGGTGTTTATAAAGCAGAGTTGTGGTTTTACCTCTATTATAAGAAGTGAAAATTTTCATATCGATTGATATAGAGGGAATTCCTGGGGTAGTATCTTTTAACCATACAAGGCGAGATGGAAAGGACTATGAGAAAGCAAGGAACTGGATGACCGAACATTTAATGGATTTTATAAAGGCTCTTGAACAGAATGAAATTTTTGATGTCCTTGTTAATGATTCTCATGGGGGTATGACAAACCTTATACTTGATAATGTTCCTGAAAATGTTAATGTTATTATAGGTTCACCCAAAAAACTTTCAATGGTTGAAGGTGTGGGTGAGTGTGATGCTGCTTTTTTCCTGGGTTATCATTCAAGGGCTGGTAGCTTTGGGGTGCTTGACCACACTTATTTTGGAAGGGTCGTTTATAATGTGAGGATGAATGGAAGAACCTATGGTGAATTTGGTATAAATGCAATGCTTGCAGGATACTTCAATGTGCCTGTTGTCTTGATAAGCGGAGATAACGAAACTCTGAGGGAGGCAAAGTCATTGATACCTGAAATTGAAACAGTTCTTACAAAGATAAGAAGAGGTAGATTTTCTGCAGAGAGTTTTTCTTCTGGTTATCTTAAAAAGCAGATAGAAAAAAAAGTCTCAAAAGCAATTAAAAAGTTTAAGGAAAATAGAATAAGACCTCTGAAAATCAAAAGAAATATAAATGTTGAAGTTGATTTTCTCAACTCGGGTATGGCTGATATTGCTGAGATAATGCCCGGAAGCAAAAGAAAATCTCCAAGAACACTTTTTTATAAAGCAGAAAACATAGAGGAGGCATTCAGGGCAATAAGAACATGGATTAACCTTGCTTCAACGGTTATTTGAAGACTAATTTTATTCTTTCATTTTAGAGAATCTTGCCATGATAGAAATAGATGGCTCCTTTGGCGAGGGAGGAGGACAGATTTTAAGGTATGCCCTTGTTTATTCTATTATTACGGGCAAAGATTTCAAAATTTACAATATAAGAAAAGGTAGAACAAAACCAGGTCTAAAAGCGCAGCACCTTAATATTCTGAAAGCCTTAAAAATTATAACTGATTCAGAAGTTAAAGGGGACAATCTCGGTTCTCTTGAAGTTGAATTTATACCGGGTGATATTAAAGGAGGCGATGTTTTTCTTGATTTTAAAACTGCAGGAAGCATTCCGCTTTTTCTTCAAACGCTTTTACCTGTTTCAGTTTTTTCAAGGAATCCTGTTTATCTTCATCTGAAAGGAGGAACAGATGTTCCTGGAGGCCCCACAATGGATTATTTTGAAAATGTTATTTTAAAACCTTTGAGACCCTTGCTGGATAAATTTGATTTAAAAGTTTTAAGAAGAGGATATTATCCAAAGGGAGGAGGGGAGGTTAAGATTTTTGTGAAAGGAAAGTATTCAATTGAAGATTTTAAAGATATTTATAAAATAAGGAATATCCTTAAAGAAAAACTTAACCTTAACTTTGAAAAGGGTAAACTTTTAAATATTCAGGGGATTATAGTGTCTTCTGATTCTTTGAAAGGTAGAAAGGTTTGTGAGAGAATTAAAAAATCTGCAGAGGATTTTTTGTTTAGAAGAAGAATAAAGAAATTTTCTTTTAAATTTATATATCAGGATTCTTATTCACCCGGATGCAGTTTTACACTGTGGGGAGAATTTGATAAGAATGCCATTATAGGGTATGATGTTTTATGTAAGAAAGGAGTACCTGCTGAAGAAGTGGGTAAAAGAACTGTTTTTGAATTTCTGAATGTTGTTTCATCTAATTCTGTTGATTATCATCTCTCTGATAATCTTGTATTCTGGCTTTCACTTGCAGGAGGAAAGATTTTTATCGACAGGTTAACCAGTCATTTTGTGACTGCTGTTGAAATTGCAAGAATGTTTATAGATTTTGACTATAAGAGGGAAGGAAATAAAATTTTATTTTCAGTCTAATTTAAGGAATTTTTTTATATTTATCCTTAAAAGCCCGAGATTTGTATCTTTAAAAGAGATACATAGAACAAATCCTTTAAATGCATCAGGATTCTGGGCAAGTATCACAAGATGGGTGTCCGTAAACAGGTAGAATAGTTTTGGAATTTTACCCCTGTTTTTTGCATAATATTCAACGAGGTTTTTATAATATTCTTTATCTTTTGAAAAGGTTGATTCTCTGAAGACCTCATTGCCTTTTTCGTCAAATACATAGAGAGCCCTTACTCCAGGAACTTTCATGACCGATTGTAGATAATCAAATTGTTTCATTTTATTTTCTCCAGACTTTTCATAATCCATGTAACCTGTGGAAATTTTGTATCGGATCTGAATTTTATCTCAGTCCATTTACTATCTTTGGTTACATAAAGGTATATTGTGGAATCTTCCATTATTATCCTCTGAATTTCTCCGAGTCCAAAACCTTTCAGAAGAGGATATAAGCTTTCCTCCATACCTTCAAAGGGAAAGTCGTTTGTCTGAATTATTTCTTCTATCTCTTCTCTTCCCTGCAAAAATTCTCTTTCCTTAATCTTTAACTTTTCCTGAGAGTATACTTTTTCAATTTTTCCAAATTTTTCTTTCAGCTTCTCATACTTTTCCCTATCACCTTGGGCTTCTGCTATTCTCATCCAGATTTCAACAGCCTTTTTTGTTATAGGGTTCTCCTTTAAATAATCCTTTAAAAGGGTCTCTGCTTCTTCATAGAGATAGTGAGTTATATATTCTTCAACAAGGTCAAGGATTAAAGGAGACTTCGGGTCATAAGTTAATCTTTCTTCCATCAGAATAAACTCTTTTTTGAATCTACTGCTATCAAAAGTTTTCTTGTCACAGATACCAGTGTTTCAAGTTCTTCTTTCATCTTACCAGAAGCATTGTTAAATCCTTTTTCCCATATTTCAAGAGCACCCATTAAATCTCCCAGTTTCACTCTCACAAAACCGAGATTATAATAACCCAGCGGATTTTCAGGGTCCCTTCTTATGACTTCATAGTATTCCTGTGCTGCAAGTCGGAATTGCTTTTCAGTGTAATAAAGGTCACCTAAGAGCAGATGTGCCATAAGAAAATCAGGGTTTAAGGATATTGCCCGTAAAAGAAAGGTTTCTGCTTCTGTGTATTGATTTTTTTTCAGAAAATCCCTTGCCTTGATAAAGAGTTCCTCTGTTTTTTTCTTCTTTAATTCCAGTTCAAACTTCTTTACCTCTTTAATCTGCAGGATGCCCCTTTCCACAAGTCCACAGATTTTCTTCGCAATTTCTAAAGCATTTTCCTTTATGAGAGATATTATTTGAGATATGTTTTTTTGCCCGTCAACCATTGAGAGTATTTTCCATTCAATGGCATCCAGTTGTAATGAGCCTGTTCCCTTTTTAATCCACTCATCAGAGAGCATTACGACATAAGAGAAATCAGGTATTTTTTTTGTTACCTCTATCCACTCATCTATTCTTCTGGAACTTTCAAGAATTATATCCTGTGTGCTCAAATCTAAAAAAGTCTCGGGTATTTTATCTTCAGAAATCTCATTGAACCTGAAATTGCCTTCTTTTATTTGCAGAAGCTCAAACATACGTTCATTTACTACTTTCATTACAACTTTCTTTATTATATCTTTATTGATATTATGCTTCAAAATAGCATTTAATACCTTTTCTTCATCCTTTTTTAAAGGTTCCATAATTTTTTCAATCTGTGCATTTATCAGTCCTGTCTTTTTTATCTCTTCATAGAAAAAGGGATTTTTCTGGTCAACTATAAATTTTATGTTGCCGTTCTTTATAAGAATTTTTGAGATATTCTCACTGCTTTTTACTTCTATTGTTCCTGATTTTCTGTTCATGTATATAATCTGTAAAAAATCAACCAGTGAGAGTTCTTTTAAATTTCCCTCTATTGGCATTTACTCCATCTCCTTTTTTAAAAGATTCAGAAAATGCAAAGTTGTTTTTATATATTCTCCTGCTTTTTTACCTATTTTTGTATAGGGCTCTATTTTTACTACTTTTTCCCAGTGGGATATAGCTTTTGTGTGTTCTCCCCTCAACGCATATAGAATTCCAATATAATAATGTGCCATTGAAAGCCAGAAATTTATGTTTATAGCATTCTGAAGATGGGTAAAGGCTTCCTCATATTTTCTTTCTTTTATTAAAATCTCTCCCTTTAAAAGGTGTGCATAAGGGTTCTGTGCATTCTCCTTGTAGAGCTCCTCTGAAATCTCTTTTGATTTTTGCACTTCTTTAGTATAAAGATAGGCTTTGGCAAGATAGTACCTTGCCATGGTGTTTTGGGGATTCCTATCAAGTATTCTTGAAAATGTCTTCTTTGCGTCTTCAAATCTTGCCATTCTTGTTAAAAGCACCCCAAATCTCAAAAGCGCTTTTATATCTTCTTTTTTATAATCCAGAAGTTCTCCCATAATTTTTAGAGCATTACTATAATCTCCTTTTTTCTCTTTTATTTCAGAAAGCAATAGCAGTACATCGTTTCTAAAGTTTACATTGTGTTCTATATGCTTTATTTCTTTCTCTGCTTCGTCGAGCCTGCCTGTATTTGTGTAGATTTCTGCAAGCCTGAATATTATTCGGGAGTCGCGGGTTGATTTTTTTAAGTTTATAAAAACATTTTCTGCAGCTTCATAGAAGCCCATCTTATAGTACATTTCTCCGAGCAGATAGTTGACTTCAAAATCTTCTGGGAATGATTTTCTGAGTTCCTGGAGAATTTTTTCTGCATCTTCATAGTTTTCCTCACTAACCGCCTGTCTTGCTTTATGCAGCATAATTTTAAAATCTTTGAGTTTTTCTCTTTTTGTTAATTCAGGAGGAATATAGGGGATTCCACGAGGGGAACCTGCAATTGCAAGTAAAAATACCTCTCCTTTTTCAACTTTTTTTGTTTCAATGGCTTTTATCTCAGGTATTTTGTCTTCTTCACCTTTTTCAGTATATATCTTTTTAAGAAAGTTCAATAGAAGATAATTTTCGGGGAAGAATTCAAGAGCGTTTTTAATGGCTTTTTCTGCTTCCTGGATATTTCCCTTTTCAAAAAGAGTTCTGGCATAATTGTATACAATAATCGGGTCAGTAGGAAAGAGGTCCACTATTTCCCCGAGTATCTCCTCGCTTTCTTCTTTTTTCCCTTCTATGAATTTCAGGAAAAACAGGTTGTAAAGAGGAATCATGAAGCCTTCTTCACTTTCATAAGCTCTTTTCAGCATTTGTTCTGCTTCCTCTCTGTTTTCAAGAATTAAAAGCAAAGCATAATTGTTTAAAGCGTAGGGATAATTTTTAATCCCTTCCCATATTTTTTTTGCCTTTTCTTTGAATCCTTTTAGCAGGAAAACACAGGCTGTCATGTTCCATGTATGGAAGTCCTTTGGATTAATTCTCTCCAGTGTTAAGACAGATTCGTCGTAGTTACCCTGAAGTATTTCTATCTCTGCTTTGAGTTTTAATGCTTCTCTTGATTCGGGTTTTTCCTCAAGGGCTCTTTGCAGTTCTCTTATTGCATCATTTAAAAGGAATTTATTTTTATATACCTGAGCGAGTTCAAATCTTGATTGAAAGGTATCTATTTTTATTTTTGCTTTAATACCCATTGCTTCTCTTAATTCTTCTTCTGCAGAAACTTTTTCATCCTCAAGCCCTATTATATTTGTAACTTCAGCAAGATAGGGGTTTAATTCCTTCGCTTTTATTGCTTCATCAAGCGCATCTTCTATGAGCCCTATTTCTCCAAGTGCAAAGGAAAGCAATAAATGGGATTCAGCAGAATCAGGATTAATCTTTATAGCGTCTTTAAGGTATTTAACAGCCATCTCATATAAACCCATGTTGTAATATAGCTCTCCCATATTACGCAGTATTTCTTCATCCCCGGGATGAAGTTTGTTTGCCTTTTTAAAAGTTGCAAGAGCTTCCTGAAGCAAACCCATCTTTTTCTTTGCTATACCAAGTCCTTTAAGTGCTTTAAGATTGCCAGGGTCGTTGGTAAGAACATTTTTGTATTCTATTGCTGATTCCATGAATTTGCCTATGTGATAGTAGGATTCAGCTAATTTCAATCTGGCTTCTATATTTTGGGGATTCTGGGCTACCTCTCTTAGCGGTTTTTCTATATAGTCTTCTATTTTTCCTGTTCTTTTCAATATTATTATTAAATTTCTCTGTGCAATTTTAAAATCCGGGTTTATTTCAAGAGCTTTTTTTAATTCCTGTATAGCGTCTTCTAAAAGTCCTCTGTTGAAAAACACTATTGCAAGATTGTTGTGAGAGGACGGGTCTTTTGGATCTATCTTCTCTGAGAATTGTCTCAATATTTTTATCTCTTCCTCAGATATTTTCATCTCAACATTTCTTCAAGTTTACCTGTTAAAATTGTTATTGTGCTTTCATCGGGTAGAAAAAAGAAATTCAGGGTGATTCGTGGACCATTTTCAACAAAAAAAGTACTCCTTATACATAATGCAAATTCCTCATAGGATTCTATACTTAAAAGTGCAGAGGTTACCATGCTTTTAGCCATATCCACCTTCAAGAAAGGAACAGAGGGTAGGGCGAGTAATTTTAAAAATTCAGAAAGAGATGTCATATAAGAACCTGTTACTATGTTGGTTATTTCCTTTAATGCTGACTCTTCATCTTCTCCTATTTCTAAAACTTTTTCACCCATTAAAAGAGAAAGTATTTCTTTGGCTTCTTTTTCAGAAACAAGTAGCAGAGTCAGTCCTGTTAGATCACCGAGGAAGTATTGTAGTATTCCCACAGATGGGTAATCGGTTTTCAGAATTTCATCGAACACCTCTTCTGACTTACCCCAGAATATATCAGGAGGTTCCATAAATATTTTTCTGCTAATCATCTCTGAAAGAGCAGTAGCAGCATGTCCTGAGCCTATATTTGCCACTTCTTTTAAACCATCTATATGAAATGGATTAAGTTCTGATAATTTCATTTCTCTCCTTTTGTTACGATTGAAATTGGGTCTATTATAAGGTAAGGTTTGCCATCTTCTAAAATCGTTACCCCTGTTACATAGGGTATTTTCATAACGGTTTCATCCAGGTTTTTTACAAAAACATCCTGCTGGGCAACTATTTTTTCACACAGTATCGCAAAATTTTTATTTTCTCCTTCTATAACCAGTGCTTCTTTCAATACTTCACCATTTTCCTTAAGTCCCAGCAGGTCATTGAATTCAAACACAGGGTAAAGCTTTTTGCCCAGCACAATAAATTTTCTTTTTTTTAAATAAAACATGTTCATGTTTTTAACATTGTAGATGCCCTGAACATAGTTTAAAGGTAATATATACTTTTCTTTTCCGCCTTTTAATATAACCGCCTTTATAATTGCAAGAGAGACAGGTATTCTTAGTGTTATTTCTGTTCCTTTACCTTCCTCTGATTGGATACGGAAGTCTCCTCCTAATTTTATGAGTGTTTCCCGCACAGCATTCAGACCTATACCCCGACCTGAGAGTTCATCTGCTTCTGACTTCGTTGAAAAGGAAGGAGAGGTTAGTATCTCCATTATTCTTTCTTCATCAAGCCCCGGAATTTCTTCTTCTTTTAAAATACCTGATTCCATAGCCTTTTTAATAACTTTTTCTCTTTTAATACCTGCACCGTCATCTTTTACATTTATAAAAATAGTTCCTTTTTCTTTTTTAACAACTATGGATATTTTCCCCTCTGGATTTTTACCCTTTCTTTTTCTCTCTTCAGGACTTTCTATTCCGTGCCCTATTGAATTTCTTATAAGATGTAAAAGGGGGTCTTTAAGTTTTTCCAGTATTATTCTATCAACCTCTATGTCCTCCCCTTGTATCTCAATTTCTATGTTTTTACCCAGTTTTTTTGCCTCATCTCTTATATATCTGGGTAAAAAACCCAGGATGGCTTTTACAGGCACCAATCGTAAGTTTACTATCTCATCCTGAAGTAAAGATAACATGCTCTCAAAATTTTCAAAAGAGACTCTTAAATTTTTTTCTTCACTTTGCTGAATTAAGGGTTTTAGTCTATCCTTTTCTATGAGTATTTCCCCCATGTAGTTAATTATTCTGTCTATCCTTTCTGCTCTTATCTTTATTTCTCTTATCTCCTGTTCTTTTCCTTCTTCTTTTTTTATCTTTTCCACTGAGGGTGTGATTTTAAAGTATTCCACATCTGAAAAAGAATCTATCAGTTCTTTAACTTTTTTTAGCTCATCTTCATTAGATATTATTAAAAGCCTGAATGAAATGTTGAATTCACCATTCTGTATACTTTCCATGTCAGGTTCACTTTTTTTGATTTCGGCATATTTTTTTATATTGTTGATTATTACGAATGCTCTTGCACCTTTTAAAGGTATATCAGGATGAAGAAATATTTCCAGGCTATATAGATTTGGCTTTTGTCCCTTCAAAAGGCTTTTGATCATGTCTATGGAATTGAAAATTTCTTGCACATCTAGGTGAGGTTTTTTAGTCTTTCTTATCTTCTCTAACTTATCTTCAAGCATATGTAAAATCTCTTCTATTTCTTTTTCTCCCATTGAGGCAGAAGAGCCTTTTAATGTGTGAATATGCCTGAAAAGTTCATTTAACAATTCAGGGCTTACACCATCTTTTTCTATTTTTAAAAGTATTTCTTCTGACTTTTGAATTATCTCTTTTGCTTCTAATTCAAATATGGTTCTGTATTTCTCTGTTTCTTTTATCATTTTTTTATTATTCTTTCAACTGCTTCCAGAACTCTTGCGGGCTGAAAAGGTTTTACAACATAATCTTTTGCACCTGCCTGAAGAGACTCAAGAACAAGAGCCTGTTGACCCATTGCTGAAACCATCAGTATTTTTGCTTCCGGGTCTGTTTTTAATATTTCTCTTACCGCATCTATACCGCTCATGTCAGGCATTATGATGTCCATGGTTACAAGGTCGGGTTTCAACTCTTTGTATAATTTTATGGCTTCTGCCCCTGTTGATGTTTCTCCGCATATTTCATATCCTCCCTTTTTAAGAATATCACCCAGAAGTTTCCTCATAAATTTTGCATCATCAACAATCAAAATTCTTGGATTCATATAACCTCCTCTTTCTCAATTAAATTGTCCACATCAAGTACAAAGATTAAATCGTTCTTTTTCCCGATAACACCCTTTAAAAAATTTTTTTCAATTTCTTCACGAACTTTACCCGGTGCAATCTTTGAATTTATTTCCTGAACCTTCATGCTTTCTACGATCTCATGTATTCCTATACCGCCCCTTTTTTTCTTCTCTGACTCTATTATTATGAAGTAGTTGAAATTTTCTTTTAAAGGAGTGTTTATAAATACCCCACTTATATCAAAAAATGGTATGATATTACCCCTGAGGTTAAAAATACCCTTTAAAACCTTTGATTTTACAGGTAATTCCGTAATACTTCTCCTTTCCACAATCTCCATAATTTTATTATTTTCTATACCTACTTTTAAATCCCCAATTTTACACACAAGTAATTCTAACATTTTAATCTAAAATTTTATGATACAGAGATGAAAAAGTCAATCAGAAGGTAAAAAATGATACAATTCTTAAAACTTCAAAATCAGGGTGTAAAAGGAATGTATTTTTAGTATCCTTATCTTTGAACTTGTTGGCAATCTCTTTCAAAAGGTAATTGGCCTTTCGGAAATAATAAACCGTTTTGTCCTTTATATCCATTTTTTTATAAAGTTCTACAAAGTTTACAAAAATTAAAAGGTGCAGATAGGGAGAGGGTAAACTTTTTGAAACCTCAAAAGCTTTTTCCAGGAAATCTTCTGGCTGGGAGTCCGAAATTTTTGCAACCAGGGTATAGAACTCAATCAACAATGATTTTGAGAAGTTTTCCTGCACCTGATGCAGGTTATTTAGAAATTTCAAAAGGTATTCCTTCTCGCCTATAAAATACATTGTTTTTGCCATGTTTAGCAAGGCATCATAGGTACTCAGAAAATTTCGTGACATTTTCAAAGCTTCAGACAAGGATTTTTTAGCTATATTTCTGTTTCTTAAATAAGCGTTGGCAAGTGCCTTTATGGCAGTAAATACAAATTGATAATGCTGGTTTTCTAAAAATTTTGCCTTATTTATGACAGCATTAATTTCGTTAACTATTTTCTGAAAATTTCCTATCTTAATATAAAGTTTAAACTTGTTTTCTTTAAGCTTAAACTCCCATATTATATCTTTATAGGGTTTTATATCCTCTTCTGCTGTTTCTATATATTCCTTTGCCAGTTGAAAGTTGCCCATCTCAATGTGAAGTTTTGCCAGTTCCAGAGCTATTTTATATATTTTTTTATTCTGGTTTAGTTTTATTAAATTATAAGCCCTGTGGTATTCGCTTAAAGAAAGATGATACTGTCCCATGTTAAAGTACACTTCACCGAGGGTCAGATATGTAGATATAAGTGTTTCTTCATCAACATTTTCTCTGTTTTCAAGGAGTTCAAGAAGTATTTTCTTTGATGATTGAATTTCATTTTTTTCCAGATAAAGCTCTGCGAGTTTTTCTTTTAGATAAAATAACTTGTTGTCTTTTATTCCCTCGGTTATTACTATACCTCTGTGCAGGTCTTTTATGGCTTCTTCCAGAAAACCTATATTTCTCTCTGCTTCTGCTTTATATTCAAAGATATTTGTGAGAACCACAATATCACCACCTTTTATTTTGTTAAAACATTCCTCTGCTTTGTTGAAATAATCTATTGCCTCTTTAAATGCACCCGATGTAATTCTTTGCTTTCCTGAAAGAATAGCAAATTCCATTGCTTTATCCCATAACTCCCCATTATAGGAGTGATAGAAAAGATAAGGAGAGATATCTTTTATGTCCACTTTATGGTCAATGGTTTTAACTACTTGCAGGTGTGTGTCTATTTTTTTCTTTTTCAGAATTGCATTGTATACTACGTTTCTTATAAGAGGGTTAATAAATCTGTAAGTATTTCCTTCCTTTTCAATGATTTCTTCTTCTACAAAATTATTTATTATTTCTCTTTCCTGTTCACTGAAAATCTCTTTTAAAGGTCCTTTCTCATCCCATTCTATTAAAATACTCAACTTCTCAAGGACATTTTTTTCTTCAGAACTTAAAATGTCGTAGAATTCAATGATGGCTCCTATCAGGGTGCCTGGTATTTCAAGAGAGAGAGTTTTTTTCTTATGAATTACTTTTAAAAATTCTGTAACATAAAGAGGAATTCCTTCTGTTATATCCAGAAATTTCTTTACGAATTTAATATCAATATTTTCTTTCAAAAAAGACCTCAATATTTTTTCTGTTTCTTTGAAATCAAAGGGGCGTAAATTCTTCTCCTTTATAAATGCGAGTTCAGAAGATAACAGATTTTCTCTCCCCATAAAAAGAAAAAACATTTTATTTTCAAGTGAAACGAGCAGGTATTCAAGAACTGTTTTAGTTGTTTCGTCTATTTTCTCCATAGAATCAATTATAAATATAACTGGTTTTATTTTTAACAATGCTTCCAGAAACCTTCTTAATGTAAATTTGACGAGTTCCAGGTAGGATGCAGGTTCGAGTTCTCCCATCTGAGACAATAGCTCTTTTAATTCTTCGTATTCTTCAATATTCTCAATAAGTTTGCTATTCTCCTCTTTTTCAGCAAACTTTTCTATTGCTCTTAAGATTATTCTTAGCGGAGATTCGTGTATTTCAAATACCGGTTCTCCTTCAATTATAAAGAATTTGTTTTTATTCTTGAATGTTTTTAACCAGTAGTTCTTTAAAGTTGTTTTGCCTATTCCTGCAGGACCCTTAAAAAGGAGAGTGCCTCCCTTATATCTTTCAGCCAGAGTTGCATACGAATTCAACAGATTTAATTCTCCTTCTCTACCCACGAAAGGTATCCTGAATCTCATTCTTTTAGTTTGTTCTCTTAATCCTTTAAGCTCGTATATTGAAATTATGTTTTCTGTTCCTTTAAGAAATATTTTTTTCTTCTTAATTGTATGGAATTTTTCTTCAACGAGGGAGTTTAACTCTTCAGAAATAATTATTTCAGAATGGGCTATTTCTGCAAGCCTGTAGGCAATATTGACGGTATCTCCTATGACTGTCTTATGAAGGTAGAGGCTTGAACCAACTTTTCCGAAATAAACCCTTCCCGAATTTATACCTATTCTGTATATAATTTCCTTTTCGTTTTCCAATAATTTTCTTATTTCCAGAGCAAGTTTGCAGGCAAGTTCAGGGTCCATCTTGGTAACCCTTGGAATACCGAATATCATCATTATGCCCTTTAATCCGAGCCATTTATCCACCCATGCTCCCGAATTTTTAGCCAGTTTGCTTATTTGATAGATTATATCTTTTCTTCTGAGGAGTTCTTCTTCGGTATATTTTTTATCTCCTTTTTGGTCTAATATGACAAATATTGCTGTTATGAATTTCTTTTCACCTGTGGTATGGATATCTTTTGTTATATATTCCAGATTTTGTTCTACTTCGGATATGTGAATTCCACAGGAAGGACAATAGATTGAATCCTCCGGTATATAGGCATAGCATTTGCTACAGACTTTACTTTCTTCCATGTTTTGCAAAGAAAACCTTTAAAAATGCTTTTATTTCAGAATCCGGGTCATTTGTAAAGTTTCTTAGTTTGTTAATAATATCAGTGTCTTCATCAAATTCTACAAGGGTTTTTACTGCTTCTCTCCTCAAAAGGGGCGGGTAACCCGGTCTGCCAAATAGTTTTTTCTCTTCAATAATTTTAAATAGAAAAGGAATAATTTCTTTATCTTTTCGTTTCCTTAAGCCCTTCAATATTTCAATAAGCACAGGTGTGTTTTCTTCTTTAAATTTTTCTACACTCTCTTTAAAATATTCTCTTATTCTGGGTAATACTGTGTCAGTAATGTTTGAACAGAGAGATTTAACTGCTTCCTTTTTTATTTCTTCATTCTTGTCATTAAGAGCCTTAATTAATATTTCCTCTGCATCAGGGGCTTTAATTTTACCGAGTGCCTTTACCGCCTCTTTTCTCACTATATCCTGACCTTTAATCGCAAGTTCCTCAATAAAGGGAATCATCTCTGCAACCTTTTTCTCTCCTATTAAATATATCACATCTCTTTGCACACTCCATCTTTTGTCAAACAACAATTCTTTAAGATGATTTGTGTCCCATGTTGGTAGTGAAACCAGAAGTTCAAGTATTCTTTTTCTGACCACCAGGTTGTCTATCTCAGGGAATAATTTTAAGAGTTCTTGTGCAGCCTTATCTCCAAGAGGTATCAATGCATCTTTGACTTCATCAATACTTTCCTCTTCCCACAATGTTGTTAATAGCATCCTCAGAGCAAAATCTGTTCCTGTTTTGCCAAGAGTTTTTAATACAAAACGCCTTTTTTCGCTTAAATCAAGTAGTTTCTTAAACTCTGCCTCAAAGAATTCTATAAAGTCGGTGAGATTTTTTTCCTTTGCAAGGGTATATCCCTTTTCAAGGTATTCAAGATAGGTGAAAAAGACCTCTATATCTTCCTCTTTTTTAATATTTTCTTCAAAAAAGTTAAGTAGTCTTTTGGCAAGTCTTATCTTATTGGTTTTCAAAAAGGATATTAAGAGACTTCCTATTCCGTTAACCGAGTATTTTCTCTGGGCAGGGTCGTCTGAATTAATACCCTGAATGAAGGGTTCTATCATACTGTCCACCTCAGCAGTTCTTATCCCTTCTTCCAGTTCTTTTTTCATTGCTTCAAATCTCTTTTCTCCGGTAATTACAAGATGACTTTCTCTTGCAAGTCTTTCTATTTCAAGCAATTTCCTTGATGGAGAAAAAGGTTTGCCAAATCCTCCTTCAATCATCTCTTTTTCCTGTAAAATAGAAACCTTATTTTCAGGCAGGGATTTTACAATCTCATCGGTTTCTTCAGGGAAATTTTTAACCCTTCCTGCAAAAAGGCTTAAGAGTTCTTCATCAGGTAGGGTTGGTAGAACACTTCTTATAACATCTGCCATTTCTTTTGTTTTTGATAGATATTCATATACATTTCTTTTTATATCAGGTGTTAAAAGAGAAAGAACATGGGAACCAAGAAGAGAAAAATCTTCAAAGGCATCCATACCATACCTTTCAAGAAGAAAAGCGGCAATAGTTTTGAGTGAATCCATAAGAACAGGAACTTTCTCAGGGTTTTCAGAGTAATCTGCTCCTATAAGGTCATTCAGGAATTTTGAAATTTCTGATTTTATTTTGCTCTCTTCTGTTTCTGTTTTGAGCATTGTGTAGAGTTTTGAAAGTTTTTGTTCCATTTCCTTGGATATAATTCCCTCTCCGCCGAACCCAAGCCCTGCGCCTGTTTTCTCTGTGTATATACCTTCGCCTTTCTCCTGACCCGCACCTGTGCCCATACCTGTACCTGTACCCATACCCATACCTGTCCCTGTGCCTGCTGAAATACCGGTCAACACTTTTTCTCGTTTGTCTTCAGGAAGATATTCTATTATCTCTTTCCCCTTTTCTCCTCTGAAAATTATAAAATTAATCAATTCCTCTTCAGGTAAATTTCTAATTATTTCCTTTGCCATACTCCTGAGCTCTTCTATGTCCATCATATCTCCAAGAATATCGTTTCTTAAATCAGGAGAAAGATTTTCAAATATTTCAGCAACCACAAATGACAGTTTCTCAGGTTCTATAAAACCATATTTTTCATAAACGTTTTTTTTAAATTTCTGGATATTCTGTATTATTTCTTCTTTTGACAGTTTGGAGATATTTTCAACCTGTATCCCTGTTGTTTCTTTAAAGAGTTCATGGGCCGCTTCCTGAGAAATTCTCTCGCCTTTTTTAATACTTTCAACAACACTATCCATATCAAATTTTATTTCTACTTTTTGCCTTGTGGAAATTATACCGAATTCAACATCATTTACCCTTACCCTTTCAGCACCAAGTTGATGTAAGAACACTCCCGGGTCTTTTACTTCTTTTAGTTCTTTCACAGGTATTGAAAGCATCTTATAAAAGGATTCCCAGTCAATTCTTTGAGAGTCTGAGTCAATTGAAAGACTTTTTATGTTAACTCTGCTAAAATATTTGATCAGACCCTGTATTGCGGGTATTTTTGAAATATCGAGTTTTTCTTTTTCTACTATAACTGTATTTTCAAGGAAATAGAAAGAGAGGGTGGGGTAATTTGATGGGAATTCATTTAAAAGCTTTAAAGAATCCTCAACCATTTTTTCAAACATCGGGTGTCCCGGGGGATAGAGTTTTGCGGTATTTAGAGCAATGCCCACCTGCTTTAAAATTTTTTCAGAAATTTTAATCACATCTTCCATTTTATCCTTTGCCTATAATAAATATATCGTTTCTTATATTGGTTGCCGGATAGGTTGTTATATTCTCATTAAGTTTATTAACAAAGTTAATACCCACAGCGGTTTCCCCACCTTTTATAAATTTTAAACCCTGAACAGCTCTTTCTTCAGGTTCGCCAAATATTGACAGAGCTATACTTCCATCAGTTTTTTGAGTTGTGAGTAAAAGCTCTCCATATTCCATGGATATTTTTATTCTGGGAGAGAGTTTTTGGCTTATCTCGTTGTTTTCAAAAAAGTAGTGAATTCTACCCTGTAGTTCAAGGGAGTTTTTAATAATATCTTCCTTTACCCCTGACAGACCCATGAGAGCGACTATTTCATCCCCGTAAAACTGATTTATAAATGCTCCCTGGCTTTCAAGGAGAAAAATTAAAGAGCCAAATACACGGGTTAATATTTCATCAAGTTCTTCAAGCTCAAAAGAGTGAGAAATTCTTGTAAAACCCTCTATGTCTGTGTGAATTACAACCAGCTCTTTTTTTTCAACATCAACAAAAGGGAAATAAAAACCACAAAATTTACAGAATCTTTCCACTTCCTTAATGTTTTTACCACATCTTGGGCATAATTTCATATTTTTATTATAGGGGATTCTAATTTAAAAATCAAGTGTCACAGGTCACACATATTGCGATTTTATACTCTTAATCAGTATAATATATATCTTAAATGGAAAGAATAAATAAAATAATAGAGGGTTTTTTTAAAAATTTACCCCCTGAAAAGGCTAAAGAAGTGAGGGTTTTTCAGATTTTTAATCATTTAATACCTGAAAAATACAGAGAAGCCACATCTCTTAAAGAAGTTAAAAATGGTGTAATTTTCGTAAAGGTTTCTTCTCCTGTTTTCAGGAATGATATAGAGTTTATGAAAAATGAATTTATAAAAAAAATCAATCAAGAAATTGGAGAAACTTTTATAACAGACATTAAAATTCAGGGAGTTTAGATATGAAGGATAAAAAAACAGATAGATATGATTCTTCCAAAATACAGGTTTTACCCGGACTCGAAGGAGTGCGGAGAAGACCCGCTATGTACATAGGGGATGTGGGCAGGAGAGGTCTCCATCATCTTATCTTTGAACTTGTGGATAACAGTATTGATGAGGCACTTGCAGGGTTTTGTACACAAATAGAAGTCATTTTACATGATGATGGCTCCTGTACTGTCAGAGATAATGGTAGAGGAATACCGGTGGACCCTCATCCCCAGCTTAAGAAGCCGGGTGTAGAAATTGTTATGACCACCCTCCATGCCGGAGGTAAATTTGATGGAAAGGTTTATGTGATTTCAGGTGGACTTCATGGGGTGGGTGCTTCTGTTGTTTGTGCTTTATCAGAGTATCTTAAAGTTTGGGTAAGAAAAAACAAAGCGGTATGGTATCAGGAATTTTCAAAAGGTTATAAAGTCAGTGAACTTGAAAGGATCGGTGATACAAAGGAAACAGGCACAGAAATAAGATTTAAGCCCGATGAAAAAATTTTTAAAAAGACAGATTTTGAATATGACCTTGTAAGGGAACGATTGATGGAGCTTGCTTTCCTGATTGAGGGCACAAAAATTATTTTGCAGGATGAAAGAACAGGTAAAAAGGACATATTCAACTTTGAAGGTGGACTTGTGTCTTTTGTAGAATATCTTGATGAGGCGAGAAATGCTTTGCATAAACCTTTTTATTTAAAAGATGAGAGAGATGGAGTCATTGTTGAGATTGCTATGGAATATAATGATGGTTATCTTGAAAATATCTTAAGTTTCGTCAACACAATTAATACCCATGAGGGTGGGACCCATGTTTCGGGTTTTAAAACTGCTTTAACAAGGTCTTTCAATGATTTTGGCAGGAGAAACAATCATTTTAAAAATGGATTTTCACTCAGTGGTGAAGATGTGCGAGAAGGATTAACAGCAGTGATTCATGTGAAGCTAAAAAACCCCCAGTTTGAAGGACAGACAAAAACTAAACTTGGTAACAGTCATGTTAAAGGGATAGTGGAGTCAATTTTCTATGAGAAATTTTACAGGTTTCTTGAAGAAAATTCCAGAGATGCAGAAAAAATATTACAGAAAGCTATTCTTAGTGCCAAGTCCAGAGAGGCAGCCAGAAAAGCAAGAGAACTTGTGAGAAGGAAGAGTTTTCTTGAAAGTGATTCGTTACCTGGCAAACTCGCTGATTGTATTTCCAGAAATCCAGAGGAAAGCGAGCTATTTATAGTTGAGGGTGAATCAGCAGGAGGAAGTGCTAAGCAGGCAAGAATGAGAGAATTTCAAGCAATTTTGCCATTAAAAGGTAAAATACTCAATGTTGAAAAGGCATCCTTAGAAAAAATAGTTTCAAATGATGAAGTCAGGGCTTTATTTCAGGCTATAGGCACGGGTTTTGGAGAGGATGAATGTGACCCCTCAAAGACAAGATATCATAAAATAATAATAATGACCGATGCAGACATTGATGGTTCCCACATAAGAACACTTCTTTTGACTTTATTTTACAGATATTTGAAGCCATTGATAAATATTGGATATATATACATAGCACAACCACCTCTTTACAGAATTCAAAAGGGTAAAAACATATATTATGTGTATACTGAAGAGGAGCTCGATGAGAAATTGAGGAGTCTCGGAGATAGAGGAGTTATAGTCCAGAGATTTAAAGGACTTGGTGAGATGAATCCCCAGCAACTCTGGGAAACAACAATGGACCCTGAAAAGAGGATTTTGAAAAGGGTTACCCTTGAAGATGCGGCTCAGGCTGACAGGCTGTTTTCAATTCTTATGGGTGATAAGGTTGAACCGAGGAGAAAATTTATTGAAGAAAACGCTAAAAAGGTTCAGGTTCTGGATGTTTAGGTTTCTCTTTAATTTTCAGGATTAAACTCCCATTTTTTGCTTTTAAGATTTCCAGTGAGTCCCATTTCTCTATAATTACAGGTATTAGATACTCTTTTGTCGTCCATATAAAATTATCCATTAGAACATATTTATATCTTTTTATCTCGGCCCAGACTACATTTTTATTGTAGGTGAATGGATAGGGTGTTGCTTTATGTTTACCGAAATAATATACAAATACAGGTTTTCTTGTTATTATTATCTCATCTTCTGGTATATTTTCTTTAAGCCATGAGCATAGTTTGATATAGCCTCTCCATTTATAGGGGAGTCCTGCATATTTATCATTTTTTATGATTTTGATGTTATTTCGCGTAATTTGAAATCCCTTTAAGGAAATATAAATAATATTTGTGAATATAAGTGCAATTACAACGGGTTTAAGAATAGACTTTATGACATGCACATTGATATTTTTATACGCGTCATATAAAATTTCAAGAAGAAAGAAAAATATGGGGAATAAAAACCTGTAAGTGCCCCAGTTTGATGGCCACATGAAAAGTGTCAGAAAATATAAAATAAGCCATATGTTGACTAAAGTAAGTTTCCTCTGCCTGATTGTCTGGAATAATATTAAAGCTGTGACCAAGAGAGAGCATATTACCATTGAAAACATGCTGAAATTCCATGGAAAGAAAAGATAGGGTAGAAATATGAAAAGGTAGTTTTTTATGTTTATGATTAACCTCTTTAATAAGCCTGCTATATTTATACCCACCGTTTTATCCAGAAAAGGTCTATCTGTAAGCCATAAAATAGCCGACTTTCCAGTGAACAAATGGTTTAGGTATTCCCATAATGAAATAAATATTAATCCCGGGAGCAAAAATAGTAGTGCTTTTTTAAACTCTTTCTTTATCAAAAAGTAGATGGCAAAAGCCATCAATAAAGTTAAACCTATTTTTCTGATAAAAAGCGATGAAAATGCAAATAAAAATGTAAGTAAAATATTTTTTGAGGAATTTTCCTCCTGATATTTTAGAAAATAGAAATAACTTAAAAGAATTGATAAAGTAAAAGGCATTTCAGAAAATATATGAGAGGAGAAATAATAAAAGTGAGGTATTAATATTGATAAAAAAAATAGCTCTTTTTTATTTATTTTTTTAGATATTAAAAATATCACAAAAAGAGTTAAAATGGCTAATATATATACATATGCCTTGTATAAGATTAAGGATGACTTTGATATCAGGGCAGGGATACATAAGAGCAGAGGAAAGCCAGGAGTAAATCGCAGATGGGGTGGTTCGGATGCAAGGTATATGTCCTTGAATCCTGATCCGCCAATTAAAGAATCCTTAAGAGCCAGATATACTAAGTTATCTCCACCTGTGGATATTTGTAAATCAAAATTTGATATAGAGAATATTATAAAAAGTACTGCGCTGAACTTATAAACAGTATCGGATTTCATTGATTATTCATTATTTGTTCTGGGGACAATATAAACGAAATAGTGGTATGATATAAAATTACCCTCACTTCTTATTTTTAAATTCCTTTTCTTTGCAAGATGCTCAGGTATCGGGATAACCCATTCTATGAAATTTCTTGTTCTTTCAGTATTTAACCTGGCGATTAAAATCCCCTCTGCAAAAATGTTTATGTTTGAAACATCTAATTTTAAATTATATGGATGAAAAATGTCTCTTTTAATTAAAACTCCCTTAAATTCTCCACCTGCTCTTATTACAAGAAAATTATAATAGTCAGGGTTTGTTCTTATAATAAATTCTTCTGAACCTGCTATAACTCTTCCTCCATCCCATATAGTGTCATCCTGGATTATGCCCTTTTGCAAAAATCCACTTGGTTCCCCTTCAATCGAAGAAAAGTATCTGTATTTATTTTTCTCTTCAGAAATTGGGTTTCCTGTGTCCAGTTCCCAGAAGAGACTATATGGCTGAGGTAAAAAATGTTCTTTTTTTACAGGTTCCAGATTGATTTTATAAAGTGTGGTGTTGACTTCGGGGTCGTGGCTTCTCCATAGAACTTCCTCTGTCAGTGTTTTTATCCCTTCAGGTACTCTGGGAAAAATGCCTTTGTAAAAATATTTCACATCTGAATACATATCCTGGATTAGTTCACTTTTTTCAGTAAATGCACCTATTCGGGGTATATACCTTGAGACTACAGGTGAGTAAAATTGAGAGATTATTTTTACCTTAAATTTATCTATGAGATTGAACAGGAAGTAGGGGCTGTCAGTTATGACTTTTTCTCCTTCTGGTATAAATTTTGATGCGCTGATAGTCAAATCACTCAAAAGTTTTGAGCGTTTAACCTGTTTCGTGAACAGGGTGAGATTTAAAAACCATGTAATTGAAACAATAATTGAAAATATAGTGATTAGTAAGTTAAATCCTTTTTCACCAAGTGTCAGTTTGTTTGAAATCTCTTTTAATCCGTAGAAAGCCATCAGCATGAAGAACGGATATGTGTAAGCAATGTGGCGGTTAAAGTGCATTCCTGCAATTACTGTTGAAGAATCTCCTATTAGTATAATAAAAAAGTAGATCAAAAATATTATTGAAAAATTGTGGTATTTTTTTCGCAAAAATCCTATTAAGGCAAGTATGCCAAGAAAAGGGATTGTAATAGAACCTGTAAGCCAGAAGTTCAGTTTTGTAGTGGATGACATTCCTATCAGGAGACCTTTAATCTGCCCGCTTAAATTAACAAACAATTCAGTTATAGAGTCTGAAAGAGAGAAGTTTCTGAAGAGAAATTGTGGCCTTACACCCATGGTGAAAAGTTGACCTGTCAGTGCATAGTTTAATATGAATTGTCCGACCGAGAGAAAAAAAGCTGTTCCAAATATATATATATGGAACTTTTCCTTCTTTTTTATATAGAATAAATAGATACAGACTATAAACATTATAGCAAGAGAACTTTCGGGTCTTGATATGGCAAGGAAAAAAAGAAAAGGCAGAAATTTATGTCTTGTTTTCAGAAAAGCGAGTGTGCCCCAGAAGAAGAAAGAGAAAAACGAGGAGTTTAGACCAAAGAAATAACTGAGAGAAAACACAGGATGCATTATAGCGAGGATTGTAGCAAGTATAGAGTCTACCCCGAATAATTCAGAAAAGGTTTTATATATCAGTAAAGAGGAAAATATGAGAAGTAACAGGTGTAGAATGAGGTCCATGAATACCATTGTTTGCATGTTTTTAATAGGAAACAGGTAAAAGGGAACATGTATCAGGGGAAGTAGATAGTCAGATGGCGCTGTAAAAGCTGGTTCATCGGGATATATTTTCCATCCTGTTCCATTAAGCAAATTTTTAGCATACACAAAGTTTATATATGCGTCATGATATGGATATTCCCATCCCCTTCTGCCTGAATAATAAATGCTTTCAAGAATAATAATACCTACCAGACTCGCTGTTAAAATAACCAGTAATATTTTTTTGTTTTCCACTTTTTTTATGTTAAGATTATAAAGTTTTTTGAAATTTAATTGAAAATATATCTCTATTTTAGGTATAATAGAATTTTATGAAACAGAAAAAACTTTCCATAGTTATTCCTGTGTACAATGAGAGAGAATACATAAGAAAAATAATCAATTTAGTTGAGAATTTAAAACTGGATTATAAAGTTGAGAAGGAAATAGTCATTGTAGATGATGGTTCTACTGATGGAACAAGGGATATCCTCTCAGAATTAAATAAAGAGAAATCCCATTTAAACATAATCTTTCAGGAAAAGAATATGGGAAAGGGGGCAGCACTCAGAAAGGGCTTTAAAAATGCAACCGGTGATATAATAGTTATTCAGGATGCTGATTTAGAATATGATCCGAGAGACTGGAATGAAATGTTGAGATTGATTCTGGAAGATAAAGCAGATGTTGTATATGGTTCAAGATTTTATGGAAAATCTCACAGGGCATTATATTTCCATCACTATCTGGGTAACAGATTGATTTCTTTCCTTATAAATCTTTTATGTGACATAACTCTTTCTGATATTGAAGTTTGTTATAAAATGTTCAGAAAAGAGGTGCTTGATTCAATAACTTTAAAGCAGAATGATTTTGGATTTGAGGTTGAATTTACTGTCAAAATTGCAAAACAAAAAAAATGGAGGATATACGAGACCGCAATAAATTATTACGGAAGAACCTATGAGGAAGGTAAAAAAATAAACTGGAAGGATGGGGTGAAAGCACTCTGGTATATAATTAAATACAGGTTTTTGACAAAATGAGCGAGAAAAAGAAATATATAATTCTAATTTTACTGGTTTCCCTGCTCGTTGGTATAATAAGGTATCAAATGGTTATTCGGCCGACTGGTGGAGTCTTTATGTTCCCGAGTGATGATAGTTATATAACCCTCAGATATTCCGAAAAAATTGTGGAAGGTCATCCCTTTAAGATTAACCCGGATGATAAATTTCCTTCGCCTCTTGAACCATCTATTGTAGCACAGTTTTTATACGCCTCTGGAAGCTATATTGGATTTAGAACTCCTGAATCGCTTTCCTCCTTTGTATATTGGTTAAATATTATCTTACTTTCTATCACTCTTATTGTTCTTTTCTTGTTATTGACAGAGTGGAAGTTTTCTCTTTTGAATGCATTTATAGTGATTGTTTTGTGTTTGTTATATAATCCATTCAGATACCTTTTTACATTGGACATGGGATGGGGTATTTTTACTATGTTATTTTATATATTAATGTACTTTGTTTTTATTAGAAAAGAAAGTTTTTATTTCATAATACCTGCAATTATACTTTCCCTTACAAGACCAGAGTCTATATATATACTCGTTTTTTTATTTTTATTTTATTTTTTCAAGAAAAATACAAAGAAAGCTTTGCTTGTGATTATTCCCATTGTTTTTAATCTTATACCTACAATTATTTTTTATTTATTTGTAAAAACCCCTTTTCCCAGCGGTTTTAAACCTCAATTCATACTTACTCATTACCCTTATAGTTCGGCTATTTCAATGATATTCAGATATATGATTGATTATTTTAAGGGTATATTTTTAGGTTTTTATCCTCTTAATGCTACAGGTTATAATTATATAGAACATGGATTTTCTCCTTTACCACCTTTGTTTTTTATATTTGTGCTTATAGGTGCCTGGAGAATATTTAATAATAAAAAAGAGGACAGAACAATTTATTTGTTCTCAACAACTTTATTTGTTTTAACATTGTTTGTATCTTCTGTTACAATCTATCAAGGAGTTCATTTATTAAGACACACAGCATGGTTGCTTCCTTTTTTTATTGTAATAGGAGTTGAAGGATTGCTTTATATAGGAAGTAAATTAAATCTTTTGAAAATCCTTATCCCCTTCTACATTCTGATGTTTATGGGAAGTTCCATAGACTTTTTGATTTACGTTTCTATTTCTTCAGTGTATAATACCTTACCTCATTACCATGCTGCCAGATGGATAGATGAAAATTTAGAAGAACCAAATTTAATGGGTATTGTAAATTCAAGGGTGGATTATTTTGTAAGAAACAGAGCAAAATTTTATAACATCACCCCCGGGGATAACTGGAGAATGACTAAATATTGCAGGGATATATATAATCTGGCTGCACCCTTTGAACTCTTCAATTATGAACTTAAAGAAGAAGAAGAATGGTTTTTAATATGGACAAAGGATGATGAGACAACTGTTAATTTCGAATATTTTGTTTCTCTTGCAGGAGATACACTCTATAAAAAATACTATCTTTTCAACAATTATTTTAAAATAGCAAAGTTAAAAAAAGGACCTTTTTTAAATGCAAAGAAAATTCATCTTTCTTATGAATACGATGTCCTTGACGAGTTTAATCCAGGAGACCCCATTTCAGAAAAAGAACACAAATATGATTACCTTTTAACTCTTCCGTATGCAAAGGTAAAATTTTATCCTGTTATGGGAAAGATAATTGACCCTAAAACAGGTGAGAAAGATTATATAATAGAAGGAGCAACTTTTGCTCAATACGAGAAGTTCAATTTATATCTTGAGGATTTGCCTCAGGATACCCTCTTCTTAATTGGTAGATTTGCATCTGAAATTAATTGTGCTATAGGTGGATATTTGAAAGCATATGTTTTCCCTGTAAAGATGCCATCCCAGAAATTTAATATATTTGTAAATGGTGAGAAAATAGACTCTGTAAAGCTGTCAGATTTAAAAAATTTCAGTGAATATGCCTTCTTTATACCTAAGATTTTTTTAAAAAAGGGAGAGAATACAATAGAAATTGAAGGTCCTCACATATCCTGCAGATGGTTTATTATTCGTTTTATTTCCCGTGAATAAGGGTATCAGCTATGATATTTCTTGTACCCATTCCATAAATAACAAATCCCATTGCAGCAGAACCATTTACTCCTGTCTCTTTTACAAAAACGCATCCAGCTAAATTTGAATTCCATGAAGGTCTGGAACTTGTGCTGGAGAATGAAAAGTTTGGTGGACGAATGGGATTCCTGAAATTATTTGGAAGGAGACATGGAGAAGATGGAACGGTTCCCGGGTCTATGCCTGCTATTGATTTTGTATAATCTCCTGTTGAAATGGTTCCGTAGTTTAAAGATTGCCTGACCTGGTTTACAGTTATGTCCAATCGAGAAGGATAATAGCCTTCCGTAAGTGTTGAAAAACTTTCCAGCGTGACCTGGACAATATGCATATTCCCTTTCACAGAAGCATCTTTTGCCCTTGATACCATGGAAATAAAATTGGGTATAGATATAACTGCAAGAATACCTATTATCACTATTACAATGAGGAGCTCAACCAGTGTAAACCCATACTTTCTATTCATAAACCCCCCTTTCAATTTTTTCTTTTATCTTTTTTATATAATTTTTTGCAATTTCTTTTTCAAATTTATTTTTACTTGTTTTATAAAGATTTTTCCACATTCTCAAACTCAATTGCAGGTTACCAACCTTTTTATAAAAGACAAAGGCAGCCCATCTTTTTGTCATATCCGGTGCCCCTTTTTTTAAAGAAGCGAGCCAGAAAAATTTACCTGCTTTTATGTGTTTCCTGAATACTGTATAATTTAAAAAACCATACCAGAATAAATATTCCCATTTCTCAGGATTGTTGACTATCCCTTTCCATATAAGTTTTTCTGCCTCTTTATATTTTTTTACATGATAGGCAAGGGATATAGAGCCAAATGTATAAGCGTGAAGAAAATGAGGGTCTATATCAACTATAGTATTTAGAAGCAAGTCCATATTTTTAAATTCCTGTTTTTTTTGTAAATGACCTCCATATATTTGAATGAATTGAAGCCACAATGCATCTGCAATAAGTTCTTCATTGCCTGAAGATAAGAGTTTTAGTACATCTGGTTTTGTATGATAATATAAGTGTCCAGATTCTTTTTTTTCAAAAATAAGGCTCAGTCTGTGAGAAAGTATAATAACTATTATTAACATCGTCATAATGGATAAAAATCTTTTCATCTAAATTCTCTTTTTTCAAGGATTATATGGGATAGATAAAGCAGTATGAGCGTATATATTATCCCATAACATATAGAAAACAGAAAATAATCTGAGGAAAGGGGTTTATTATACATTATGTTTGTTTTTATATTGAAATATTCTAAGTTTGGCAATATTAAATATAGCCCTGATAAAAAGTATTTAAAAAAAGCTATACTGGTTTTTTCAGCCAGGATTTTAAGGACATGAAGAGAGTGGCCTGAAAGGTATAGTCCAATAGTTAGAAATGCTGAGAGAAAGTAGTTGGAAAATGATGAGAATAAAATCATTATTGAGATTAGAATCATAATTTCGAAAAAGAATGGAATGAATGAAATAAATAGTTCAAACGCAAATTTCCCGATAATAAAGAAAAGTATGATTTGATGAACCAGAAAAAGCATTATAACATTTATGATTACTATGAGCAAAAAAGCTATAAATTTGCCTCCTGCTATTTCCCATCCCTTTGTTGGGGCTGTTTTTAAAATATATATTGTTCTTTTTTCAAATTCCTGATAGAAGGTGACAGAGCCTATGACCACGATGAATAAAACATTAACAATAGGAATTATTGATATACCAAAGTCTTTCAATATTTTCTCTTCCTCACCTGCAGAAATAGGGAAAAGAATTAAGCTTGATAATATTATAAAAATTGATATTACCACAAGGATTAAAAAGGCTTTTTGCCTTAAAATTTCCTTAAATGTCGTTTCAAATATTGATAGAAGTTTCATCTTTTATAAGTTTATAGAAAACATCTTCCAGTTTGGGAGATTCTAATGTAATTCTAATAATTTTACCTTTCCATTTTGTAAAAATTTCTTCTATACAATTATTTAATTCATTCTGATTTACATCAAGTTCTTTTACACCTTCTTTGTATTCAAATAAAATTCTTGCCCTTTTACTCTCTAATGGTATAATTTCGTCCATACCTCCTCTGGCTATTATTTTGCCTTTATTAATTATCACAACACTGTCACATATTTCTTCTGCATCAGAAAGAATGTGTGAGGAAAAAAGGATTGTTTTTCCTTCTTTTTTTTCTTCCTTTAATATCTCTTTTATCTCTTTTCTGCTGACCGGGTCAAGACCGGATAGAGGCTCATCAAGAATGAGTATACCAGGGTTATTTATGAACACACTTGCCATTCCTATCTTCTGTTTCTGACCCCGTGAGAGTGTTTTTATGGGTTTTCCTGTTATGTCTTTTATGTTAAACCTTTCACAAATTTCTTCAATTAGTCTGTTTTCATTTTTATTTTTTTTACCGTAAATTCTTAAAATAAATCTTAAATATTCTTTTCCGGTAAGATACTCGTAAAAATAAGGTAGTTCAGGCAAAAACCCAATTTTTTCTCTGGCATTCTTTATGTCCATGCCTTTTTCAAAATAAACCCTGCCTCTGGTAGGCTTTAAAAGTCCTGTGCATATTTTGAATGTTGTAGTCTTACCCGCTCCATTTGGGCCTATAAGACCAAGAATTTCTCCCCTTTTTACTTCAAAAGAGATGCCTTTTAAAATTTCTATTTTTTTACCCCAGAAATTTTTAAAATGTTTGTATAAGTTTTCTATATAAATCATTCTATAAAGAAAGGGGGGGCATGCGCCCCCCCTTTTTATTCTTTGAAACTTTATTCTTACTGTCCAGGAATTAAACTGTCAGGGATTAATGATTTTGAGCCATCTCCAAAGATTATGTAACTGGTAGCAATGACACCTGTTGTCCCTACTGCGACATAGAATGTGCATCCTGCATTGGTATCGTTATGCGGAGGTTTAGCACTTGTGGTTGAAAAGGCATTATTTACTGCTTTTACAGGGTTTCTGAAATTACCCGGAAGCAGATAGTTTCCTGTAGGAGCTGTTCCTGCACTAGCTCCTGCTACTGATTTTGTGTAATCTCCTGTGTTTATTGTTGGAAATCCAATAGCAGACCTTACACTATTAACTGTTACCCCAAGATCGGCTGGGTAATAACCTTCTGCAAGGGTGGAAAAGTTTTCAAGAGTTACCTGCATGGTATGCATGTTGGATTTTACTGATGCGTCCTTTGCCCTTGACACCATTGAGATGAAGTTAGGTATTGCTATTGCTGCAAGAATACCTATGATTACGACCACTATAAGGAGTTCAATCAGTGTGAACCCCTTTTTGTTTTTATTCTTTCGTCTCATAACTCTCACCTCCTTTTAAAGTTTCTACTTTTTTACATGAAATTTTTATGCCAAAACCCAAGTTCTTTATTTTCAATAAAATTTTAAGGATTTTTATTGCAAAATTGCAAATCCCAATTGCAAAATTGAGAATAAAAAATTTATAATAATATTAACTATAAACCATAAACTATTAACTATAGACCATGAACCATAAACCAGTTAAATTAAGTGTTAATGTTGACCATGTTGCTACATTGAGAGAGGCAAGAAAGGAAAAATTTCCTGACCCTTCTGTATGCGCTATAATTGCTGAACATTTTGGTGCCTGCGGTATTACATGTCACCTGAGACTGGATAGAAGACATATAAAAGAAAGAGATATATTGAAATTAAAAAGGATTGTAAAGGGAGAGTTGAACATAGAGATGTGCTCTGCAAAACAGATGATTGATTTTGCTTTAAAAGTAAAACCTCACTGGGTAACCCTTGTCCCTGAGAGAGAGGGAGAAGTGACCACCGAAGGTGGGCTTGATGTTATAAAGAATTTTACCAGGATAAAAAATGCTGTTAAAAAGTTGAAAACCCGAAAAATTAAGGTGAGCATTTTTGTTGAACCCAATCTGAAACAACTTGAACAATGTTTTAAAACAGGTTGCGACGCAGTGGAATTGAATACTAATTCCTATGCAATATCAAAAGGTAAAAAAAAGCAACGAGAACTTTTAAGGCTTAAAAAATCAGCGAGGTTCGCAAAAGAGAGGGGGCTGATTGTAAGAGCAGGTCATGCATTGAACAGGCAAAATCTCCATGGAATACTTGAAATAGGAGAAATAGAAGAAGTTTCCATAGGTTTTGCTCTTATTGCCGATGCACTTGTTTTTGGATTCCAGAAAGCGGTTCAGGAATACATAAGGATTCTTGAAAGAAGGTGAAATACTTATTATTATGTATACTGACTTCATCGATTTCCTGTGCTCGAGTTTATACAAAGGCAAAAAGCGTAGATTTTAACAATTTTAAGCAAAAGCTGAATTCTGTTTATTCGGATAAAAACATTAGTTTTCTTAGTATAGAAGGTGATTTTGAATCATATGGTAAGACCTATATGAAAGGCTTTTTTAAGGCATATTTAAAAAATGATAGCTTTAAAATTAAGATTATATCTCCTCCTTTTTCTATTAGAGAGATAAAAAATATTTATTTTAAAGAGATTTTAAAATCTTATTTTAATCCAGGTAACTTTTTAAAAAATATGGATATAATTGGTATAGAGGAGAATGAAAATTTTTTTATTCTGAGATTAAAAAATGCAGAGATATTTTTTGAAAAAGGAAGTTTAAGGATCTTAAAAATTTATTTAGAGGACGGCTCTATAAAATTTGCGAACTTTCACAATGGTTTGCCTCTACTTGTAAAGATAAATACGCTTGATGAAAAAATAGAACTAAAAATCAATCAAATGAACCTGTATTATGAATAGCCTGTTAATTGACAATTTTTTAAAAATACTTTATTATTAAAAATATGAAAAAAATTAAAAGACTTGGTGAAATGCTTATTGAAGAGGGAGTATTAAAGGAAGAGGACTTAGAAAGGGCTCTTGAATACCAGAAGGAGAATGGTAAAAGACTTGGTTCAGCCCTTTTAGACCTGGGACTTGTAACTGAAAAAGACATACTTAAAGTTCTTTCTAAACAGTTTAATGTTCCTGTTGCCACTAAAAAACAACTTGATAATATACCTGAGGATGTTGTAAAACTTGTCCCTCCTGATGTTGCCGGTAGATATGAAGTTGTTCCTGTTGCCAGAAAAGGTGGGAGTTTGATTCTTGGTATGGTTAATCCCCTTGACCAGTTTGCAATAGATGATGTTAAGTTCATTACAGGACTTGAAGTTATTCCTGTGGTGAGCCTTGAAGAGAACATAAAAGATGCCCTTAAAAAATACTATAATATTGAAGACATGATGGATACTATTGCCAGAATTGATAAGCATGCAAATATTGAAGTGATGGGTAAAGGAGGCATTGCTTCAGCTTCTGAAACTTCTCTTGGTGTTGCAGGAACAGAGGAAGATGAAGTTATAAAGGCTCTGATTGAGGGGCAGGATATAGGTGTTGAAGGTGTCCCCCAGGTTGAAGAAGAAGAAATAAGTGATATAATGGCAGAGGTTGAGAGCGGTCCTATTGTGAAGCTTGTGAATACAGTGATCTCTGATGCTGTTAGAAGAGGAGCTTCTGATATTCATATAGAACCCTATGAGAGAGATGTTAGAGTCAGATACAGGATAGATGGGATACTGCATGAAATTTTCAAGAGGCCAAAGAAGTTTGCTGCCCCTATGGTGGCTCGAGTTAAAATTATGGCTAAAATGAAACTGGAGGAGAAAAGAAAGCCTCAAGATGGTAGAATACGAGTGAGAATGGGAAATAAAATGATTGACCTGAGAATTGCAACAGTTCCAACTGTGTTTGGAGAGAAAGTTGCAATAAGGGTTCTGGACAGAAGTCAGATTCCTTTAAAGCTTGAACTACTCGGCTTTGAACCTGAATCCCTTCAGGTCTTTAAAAAGGCAATAAAGAATCCCAATGGGATAGTGCTTGTGACAGGTCCTACAGGTTGTGGAAAAACCACCACCCTGTATGCTGCTCTTACAGAGTTGAATTCTATTGAAGTGAATATATCAACCGTTGAAGACCCTGTTGAATTTACGCTTATGGGGGTTAATCAGGTTCAGGTAAAAGAGGAAGTAGGGATGACTTTTGCTTCAGGATTAAAAGCTTTCCTCAGGCAGGACCCTGATATAATAATGGTCGGAGAAATAAGAGATATAGAGACTGCAGAAATTGCAATAAGAGCTTCTTTGACAGGTCATCTCGTTTTATCCACAGTTCATACAAATACTGCCTCTGCAACTGTTACCAGGCTAATCAATATGGATATAGAACCTTTCCTGATTGCATCAACATTACTTGTTGTAAGTTCTCAAAGGCTTGTTAGAAAGCTGTGTGACCACTGTAAGACGCCTTATACTCCTGAAAAATCAATACTGTATGATTTAAGTCCTGAACCTGAGGAGGTATTTAAGGGAACTACGTTTTATAAGGGAGCAGGCTGTAAAAAATGTCACGGGACAGGTTACAAAGGAAGAGCAGGGCTTTTTGAGGTTTTGTCTATTACGAAAAGGATGAGAGAATTGATACTTGAAAAAGCTCCCACCCATGTTATTGAAAAGGCGGCTATTGAAGAAGGTATGATTACCCTTCGAGAGGCAGGTATAAGGAAAATAAAGGAAGGGATTACAACCCCTGAAGAAATTATAAAAGAAACGAGGATGGAATAAAATGGCTTTCAGAATAGGTGAAATGCTTGTTAAAGAGGGACTTATTACTAAGGAAGACCTGGAAAAGGCTTTAGAAGAACAGAAGGGCACAGGTAAAAAGCTTGGTTCAACCCTGGTTGAAATGGGATTAATTGATGAAAAGACTCTTGTTAAATTTTTATCAAAACAGTTAGGAGTTCCACCTGTTGACATTTCTACTTTAAAAACAATTCCGGATGATGTTTTATCACTTATTCCTGCCGAGACCGCCTATAGATATCAGATTTTACCCCTTGGCAGGAAGGGTAACACTCTGTTTATTGCAATGGTTGACCCCACAAATGTTATTGCGATAGATGAAATAAAATTTTTAACAGGTCTGGAAGTTGCTTCTGCAGTTGCCCTTGAATCCGCTCTTAATGAAGCTCTTAAAAAGTTTTACCCGGAAATGGAAACTATTATTACTTCAACAAAAAGAGAAGAGGAGGATGAAAGTGAAATAGAGACAGTTATAGAGGATTTTGAATTTATGGATACAGAGATTGAAGAGGAAAAGCCTGAGGACCTCAAAAGACTTGGAGAGGATACCACTGTTACAAAGCTGGTCAACCATATAATATTTCAGGCAGTTAGTCTTGGTGCTTCAGATATTCATATAGAACCCTATGAAAGGACATTGAGAGTTAGATACAGGATAGACGGAGTCCTGAGAGAGGTTATGACCCCGCCCTATTATATGAAGGCAGGTGTTGTCTCAAGAGTTAAATTGCTTTCAGAGATGGATATAGCCGAGAGAAGAAAACCCCAGGATGGTAGAATTAATATGAAAGTGGATAATAAAGTGATAGATTTTAGAGTTTCAGTTATCCCAACCGTTTATGGAGAGAAGGTTGTTATGAGGATTCTTGATAAATCCGGTCTCCAGCTTGACCTTACAAAACTCGGTTTTGAGACAGATGACCTTGAAAGATTTGAAAAGGCAATAAGGTCGCCTTATGGCATTATACTTGTTACAGGACCCACAGGTAGTGGAAAAACAACCACTCTTTACTCTGCACTCTCTACAATAAATACGCCTGATAAACAGATAATAACTGTTGAAGACCCTGTGGAGTATAACATAGAGGGAATTAATCAGGTTCAGGTGAATAGAGAGGTGGGTCTTGACTTTGCAGAGGCATTGAGAGCTTTTTTAAGGCAATCTCCTGATGTAATACTTGTTGGAGAAATAAGGGATAATGAAACCGCTGAAATAGCTATAAGAGCAGCACTTACAGGACATCTGGTTTTTTCAACAATTCATACAAATGATGCACCCACAACCATAGATAGACTTATAGATTTAGGGATAAAACCCTATCTGATTGCATCCGCAGTGATATTGATACAGGCTCAGAGACTTGTTAGAAAGATATGCAAGAATTGTATTGAGGAAATAGAATATGATGAGAAGATAATAAGGGAACTGAGCATAGAAGATGAAATTCTTAAAGATATGAAGTTCTTTAAAGGCAGGGGGTGTGAGGTATGTGGTAGAACAGGATATAAAGGCAGGATAGCTATATTTGAAATAATGCCTATAACTCCGAAATTGCGAGAGCTTATTTTGAATGAAGCTTCTTCTGATGAGATAAGAGAGGCTGCAAGGGAAGAAGGGATGCGCACTCTAAGAGAGGATGGTATACTTAAAATTAAGAAGGGTATTACAACGGCTGAGGAAGTTTTAAGGATAACAACAGAGTTTTAAAAAATTTTATAGGAGGTGTAAAATGCCTGTAACAATGAAGCAACTTTTAGAGGAGATGGTGCACAGGGGAGCAACAGACCTGCATATCTCAGCAGGTGCACCTCCCCTTTTCAGAATAGATGGAATTCTTGTTCCTTCAAATTATGATATTTTGACAAAAGAAGAGGCACAGCAACTTGTATATTCTGTTATGACAGAAGAACAGAAGAAAAAACTTGAGGAAGAATGGGAGGTTGATTTTTCTTTCGGTATCACAGGACTTTCAAGATTCAGGGCAAATTCCTACAGACAGAGAGGTTCTGTCTCAATTGCTATAAGAACAATACCTTATAAGATAAGAAGTTTTGCGGAACTCGGTTTACCTCCTGTAGTTGAGGAACTGGCAACAAGGCATAAAGGACTTATTCTCGTTACAGGTCCTACAGGTCATGGAAAATCCACAACTCTTGCATCTATTATTGAAAAGATAAACAATGAAAGAAGATGTCATATTCTTACAATAGAGGACCCTATTGAATATCTTTTTGGAAACAAAAAAGCATACATAACACAGAGACAGGTGGAATCCGATACAAAGACTTTTGGAAGAGCTTTGAAATATGCTCTCAGACAGGACCCGGATGTTGTGATGGTAGGTGAGATGAGAGACCTTGAGACAATATCTGCAGCACTTACTATTTCCGAAACAGGACACCTTACCCTTGCAACTCTTCATACCAACTCAGCAGTGGAATCCATAAACAGAATAATAGATGTTTTTCCTCCTCACCAGCAACAGCAGGTTAGAACTCAGCTTGCTTTTGTTTTACTTGGAGTTGTTACTCAGTCACTTTTACCCAGAGTAGGTGGTGGAAGAGTTCTTGCATGTGAAGTCCTTGTTGCAACTCCTGCAGTCCGTGCAATGATAAGGGATAACAAAGCTCACCAGATTTATTCATTAATGCAGGCGGGGCAGAAATACGGTATGCAGACCATGAATCAATCTCTATATAAGCTTTACATGCAGAGGAGAATAACTCTGGAGACAGCTCTTTCTTTTTCAAGGGACCCCGAGGAACTGGAAAGAATGATAAGAGAAAAATCAACAGTTGTTAAATAGAATATAGTTTGATAACATCACATTTAGAGAAATTAGTTCTTTCACTGAGTTCAAAGGTTGAAAATGTCTCAAATCAATGGAGCGAGGAAGAAATACAGATACTTAAAAAATTTTTCTTGGAAAAATATAAGGAGAAAGCAGAGTTTCTTTTTGAAAACAGTAAGCCGAGAATTTTTGTTATTGAAAATGATAGAGATTTTAAAACTCTGAGAGAGGCGCTCGAACATTTTCTTAATAATGCCGAAAGCATATCTGAAAGGGAAAGATTTATCTATCTTTTATTTGTCTCTAAATTGAGATTTATTAAATTCAAGGAAGAAATTCCAGAAGAATATATAGAGGATATTTTAAACCTGTTCAACGATAATATTCTTAAAAAGATTTCCCATTCTATTTTAAAGATGAAACACTATATTGGCAGGAAGGAAAGTGTGACTGAGAATCTGATAGAAAAGCTGGACAGAAAATATCAAAATCTCTTAAAGATATTCCATACCTTCTATGTGGATGTCAACTTTAGTAATCTTTGCACCCTTGAAAAAGAGTATCTTAATAGATATTTAAGGGGTTTTACAATTCCTGATAAATACCAGGATAAATTTAAAAAGGAATGGGAAAGAGCGAATAAAACATGGAAGGAAGATGAAGCTTATTTAAAAAATCTGGAGTTACAGGAGAAAAAGCTTCTAGACGATTTAAAAGAGAGTGCAAATATAGAAATTGGTGATTTCAGCAAAGAACTGCGAAATTTACTATTAAAAGATAAATTTAACCTTTTACTTCCCTATATAAAAGAAAAGACTGCGAAGTGGTTGAGGTCATTTGGTATAATTCTGAGAGATTATGAATCTCTACAGAAAGTTAAAAAAGATTATGAAGATAGATTGAAGAGAAATATTTTTAAAGATAAATTCAGCCCTCTTTTGCCCACCCCTGATGTTTTGATTAAAGAATGGGAGGAAGCGAAACCCCTGCTTTTAAAGAGAGATGCAAAGACTACAAAAGCCCTGGAACAGATATTTTTTGAGTACTATATGCAGAAGAAAAAAGAAGGAGCGGATTTTGTTTTTCTTGAAAATTTTGTGAAAAAAGGCTTTTTATCTGCTCAACTTGATGTTGATACTTTTGAAAAAGAACTGTCCTATTTTATGGATGAGGTATTCATACCCCATGTGACAGGTTCCTATCTGATTAACCAGGTTTATATAATACCTGATGAGATGGATGAAGGTAAAGAAAAGGATTTATCTTACTGGATAACCTTTAAAAAGTTACCAAAGGGAGAGTACTATATAGCAGGTGATATGGAAAATTTAAGAGTTGAATTCCCTTTAAAGATTGATAAAGCAGATTTCCCTGTCAGGTTTAAAGAGGTAGTTTGTGTCCTGGTTTATGATATAAGAGGTTCAACTTTTATGTCATTAAGACTGAAAGACCCTGTGAAAGAACTGTCAATAAAAAACCAGTTCAGCAAGGAAATCTTGCAGGTGATTAAAAAATATGGTGGGTTTCCACTAAAAGATTTAGGCGATGGAGGAGTTGTTCTTTTTGCCGGAAACTCAAAAGAAATCTTTGAGGAGATTTTTGAGGAGGCTTTTCTACCAAAAGGCAGGAGTTTAAGGATTCCCAAGCTTTTTGAAAAAGAGGTAAAGGTTCTGCCCTCTGAGGATACCGCAACTCGCGCAATACTCTGTGCAAGAGATATGTACAGGAAATCTTTTGACTTTATAAGAGATAAATACTCAAAATACAGGGATTGGTTTCCTGATGTTGTGGAAAATTATCCTCCCCTTAAAGCTCTTTTTCGCCTTGGTATAGGAATTGCCGGAGGAAAACCGGGTAAGCATATCCATATAGATTACAACAGCTTTGGAGATATAGATGCATCAGGTTCTATAATAAATGTGGCGAATTTGCTTGCTCAGGGCAAAAATCCCATCACTTCTCTGATTTATGTTGATTCTACTACATTTTTCTCTTTTCTTATGAATTCTTCAGAGTGGGATATTGAATGTGAAGAAGAGAGTATATTTGATAGAGTCAGGTTTTATCTCAATAATTTTGATGATTTCTGGGTTTACGATTTTCCTTTAAGAGAAATAAAGGTAAAAATAAGAGGGACTGATTTGCTTGACCAGCCAGAGAAAGAAAAAGGACTTTTATTACAGGTCCCTGATGAGCTGGAGATTGGAGATGATGATGAGTTTATTGTTAAAAATCATCCTGTGAAACTTGTTTATGAGGTGGAGCCTTATGAGAGAAAATCATGACAAAATGTATTTTATAGAGAAACTTGCACATCAGATGGGTAACTATTCAGAGGTTAGAAATATTTTGAAAGAGTTTCTCGAGCACCTTTTGAAAAAGGGAGACTTTAATTGTGTTTTCATATACAGAAAGAAGAAAGATAAATTTGAGTTATGGGAAAAAAAGGGGAGTGTGGAAATCCCTTTGAACTTTAAAATAGATGAGGAAAAACTTGTAAACGAAGATGTGGTTTTAAATTTTAAGAATATTCACATGTTCTGTAAGAAATTACCTTCCTTTAAAAAATACGATGCTCTTCTTGGATATGCGGTTGAGAACAGTAAAGAGAATGATAAGAAAGAGGTCATAGAAGTTTATCTTCCTCTGGTAGAGGTTATTTATCAGAGTATCACTTTTAACGAGAAGGTTCAGGAACTTTTGATAAAAGATGACCTTACCCAGCTCTCCAATTCAAGATATTTTCATTTAATGGTCAGGAAATATAGTGCCGATAAAAAATATCATCCTGTCACTGTTATCTTTCTTGACCTTGATGACTTCAAAAAAATAAATGACATGCACGGACATCTTGTGGGTGGTAAGACACTGAGAGAGGTGGGCAGGAGACTTGATGTGCTTTTTGAAAATTTTCCAGGTGCTGTTCTTACAAGATACGGTGGAGATGAGTTTACCATTTTACTGCCAAACACTGATTTAGAGGAAGGTAAAGCAATTGCAATTATGTTAAGGGAGAATTTTGAAATGCAAAGCTTTGAGGTTCCACCTCATAAGTTCTTTATAACAGCGAGTTTTGGAGTGGCAACCTTTCCTTTTTCAACAGATGACCCTGACCATTTACTTTCCCTTGCTGACAAAGCAATGTTTAAAGTTAAGGGAACCGGCAAGAATAATGTAGGGGTTGCCTATCCTGAAAATAATTAATTTTTAAAAGGAGCGGGGATATGACTAAGAAAGAAGCTGAAAAAAGAATTCAAGAACTAAGAAAACAGATAAATTATCATAATTATAGATATTATGTCCTGGATGACCCTGTTATTTCTGATGAAGAATATGATAGATTATTTAAAGAATTAATTGAACTGGAGAAAAGGTTTCCTGAGTTTAAAAGTCCTGAATCTCCCACTCAAAGAGTTGGGGCTCCACCCAGAAAAGAATTTACACCTTTTACTCATAAGGAAGAGATGTTTTCTCTTCAGGATGCAAGAAATGAAGATGAAATAATAGAGTTTGCCAGAAGAGTAAAAAGGTTTTTGAATTTGCCTGAAAGTCTTGATATTGAGTATACTGCAGAGCCAAAGATAGATGGTCTTTCAACAGAAATAGTTTATGAAAAAGGTATTTTTAAAGGAGCGGGCACAAGAGGAGATGGTGTTACGGGTGAGGATGTAACATTGAATGTTAAAACAATTAAAACTGTTCCTCTTTATCTGATTGAAGATGATTATCCTGTTCCTGCAAGAATTGATATAAGAGGTGAGGTATACATGAACAGGAAAGATTTTGAGGAGCTCAATAAGAATCGTCTTATAAATGGCGAATCCGTTTTTGCAAATCCAAGAAATGCTGCAGCAGGTTCTTTAAGACAGCTTGACCCGAATATAACAGCGAGTAGAAAACTCGACTTTTTTGCATGGGGTGTGGGTTATTATGAAGGAATTGAGTTTAAGACCCAGTGGGATGTCCTTTTGGCTTTAAAAGCATGGGGATTTAAGGTGAACCCTTTTATAAAATTATGCAAAAACATAGACGAAGTCATAGAATATTATCGTGAGTTTGAGAAAAAAAGGGATAAATTACCATACGATATAGACGGAATAGTAATTAAGGTTAACTCTTTTGAGTTTCAGAAAAAACTCGGGAGAACAATAAGAGCACCCAGATGGGCAATAGCAGGTAAGTATCCTGCGCCTGAAGTCACAACCAGAATAAAAGAGGTAATTTTTCAGGTGGGCAGAACAGGAATAATAACCCCTGTTGCAATTTTTGACCCTACTCCTGTTGGAGGAGTAGTTGTCCAGAGAGCAACCCTCCACAATTTTGATGAATTGAGAAAGATGGATGTCAAATCTGGTGACTGGGTTTACTTGAGAAGAGCAGGGGAGGTGATTCCTGAAGTGGTTAAGGTGATTAAGGAAAAAAGGAAAGGGGATGAAAAGTCCGTTGTTCCTCCATCTAAATGCCCTGTTTGCGAAGGTGATGTTTTTAAAGAAGGAGCATACCTTAAATGTATAAATCTTTCATGCCCTGCGAAGCTGAAAGGTGCAATAAGGCATTTTGCAGGCAAAAGAGCTATGGATATAGACGGCCTGGGAGCAAAACTGATAGAACAACTTGTTGATAAGGGGCTTGTTAAGGACCTTGCGGATGTGTATTATCTCAAAAGACATCAGTGGGCAGCTCTTGAAAGAATGGCTGATAAATCTGCTGAAAATATTATAAATGCTCTTGAAAGAAGCAAAAATACGACTCTTGCAAGATTTTTGTATGCATTGGGTATACCCCTTGTAGGAGAACACGGTGCCAAATTATTAGCAAAACATTTCGGCTCCCTTGAAAGGCTCTACAGTGCTACGGCAGGCGAACTTTTAAAAATAGAAGGTATAGGGCCCGAGATGGCAGAATCCATGGTTAAATTTTTCAGAGAGGAGCACAATAAAAAGGTTATTCAAAAACTGCTTGATGCGGGAATAAAATTTGAAGAAGTGAAAGTTTCAAAGGAAAACCCCTTTTACGGTAAAACCTTTGTGTTTACAGGAGCACTCAAAAATTTCACAAGGGAGGAAGCTCAGAGGATTGTTGAGGATTTCGGAGGCAGAGCAGCAGGTTCTGTGAGCAATAAAGTTAATTATCTTGTTGTGGGGGAAGACCCGGGTTCAAAACTCCAGAAAGCCCTTAAACTTGGAATAAAAAGAGTTGATGAAGAAGAATTTATAAAAATGATAGAGGAGGCTAAAAAATTAAAATGAAAAGAGCATTATATCCAGGAAGATTTCAACCCTTTCATAAAGGACATTTACACGCAGTTGAGTATATTTTAAAAGAATTTGATGAACTCATAATCTGTGTTATGGCAGCTCAGCATAACTTTACCCTTGAAAACCCATTTACAGCGGGTGAAAGAATATGGATGATAAGATCTGCCTGTAAAAAATTTCTTGACAGGATAATTGTAATTCCCATTTCGAATATAGAGAACAACTCTCCCTGGCTTCACAACTTAAAATCCTTTGTTCCACCCTTTGAAGTTCTATTTTCCAATCACCCTCTTGTAAAAATTCTTGCGGAAAAGGAAGGCATAGAGGTAAGGCCGATCCCCTTTTTAAAAAGGGAAGAATATGTGGGAGAGAAAATAAGGGAGATGATGTTAAAAAAGGGTGGATGGAAGGAACTTTTACCCAAAGATGTTGTTGAGATGATAGAGAAGATAAAAGGAGTGGAAAGAGTGAGGAGAATTAAAGAAAAGGATGTGATTTAAGCTATCTCAAACTTTTTATTTCAGGGAACCACCTTGAGTCTTTACATTTGAGCCATTTTAAAGATATACCGAATTCTCTTGATATCTTCTGCAAAACCTTTTCAGGAACTTTCTCTCCAGATTTTTCATATTTTTTATACTTTTTTAAAGGAATTTTAAGTTTTTTTGCCATCTCTTCTTCATTTAATCCGAGCATGCATCTTAAAACCCATAGTCTCAAGTTTGTATTTTCCTTTTCCTCAATCACAAGGTTTTTGAAATAGACCTCAGGAGTGTGTATATTTTCAATAAACTTTCTCAGATATTCCATTGTCAAAAGCCTGTAAGTAACCTTATCTTTCATCGTGAAGTCTTTTAAGTTTTTCTATATCATCCAGATCTCTTAATCTACCTGCTTTCTTTTTCATTTTTAACAAATCTTCCAGCGAAACCACTTTAATTTCTATATTTCTGAATCTCACCCTTTTTTTCTTTATCTTTCTATATTCATATTCTAAAAGAACATCAACAGAAATAAAAGGATTATAGGGATGAATGAAGGTGAAAGTTTTTGCTCCTTTTTCTTTAATCCATATCTCTCTTTTTTCCTTATCTGCAAGATTTTCAGGGTTTTCCGGAACTCTTGGTTTAAATTTGAGTTTTTCCATTAATTTAATAAATTTTTTCACATTCTGTATAGAAAGGTCAATCACTAAATCCAAGTCTTTTGTTAACCTTTCATATCCGTAGATTACCACAGCGACACCTCCTGCAACTGCATATCTTATGTTCTCTTTTGAAAGTTCTCTCAGCACATCTATTATTCCGGGCTTTTTCATATTTTTATTTTAAAGCAAAAAAATCTCTTTCTTTAATTAACTTCACTTAAAATAAAGTCTTTCTGCTATATAAATTTCAATCTATCTCAAAATCCAGAATTCCATTCCTCTCAAAAACTTTTATCCTGCCACCTTCTTTGATTTTACCCTCTATAATCATCTTTGCTATTTCATTTTCCACATATCTTGCAATAACTCTTCTTAAAGGTCTTGCACCAAAGGAGGGGTCAAAGCCCCGCTGGGCAAGGAATTTCTTTGAGGATTCATCAAGTTCGATTGATATCCCTTTTTCCTGTAAGGATTCTTTTAAAGGTTCTATTGACAGGTCAACAATTTTGAGAATTTCTTTTTCTGTAAGGGGATTGAATATAACTATTTCATCAATTCTATTCAGAAACTCGGGCCTGAAATATCCTCTTAGTTCCCGCATCGCAGTTAAATATCTTTCTTCATAAGACTTTGAATTGTCTAAGAGTTTATCTCCTGCTATATTTGAAGTCATTATTATAACTGTATTTCTGAAATCTACAATATGCCCCTGAGAATCAGTGAGTCTTCCCGCATCAAAAACCTGGAGAAGTATGTTAAAAACATCAGGGTGTGCCTTTTCTATTTCATCAAATAGTATTACCTGATAGGGTCTTCTCCTTACAGCCTCTGTTAATTGACCTCCTTTTTCATACCCTATGTACCCGGGAGGAGCACCTATAAGCCTTGAAACAGAGTGTTTTTCCATATATTCTGACATATCAATTCTTATAAGGGCATTCTCATCGTTAAATAGAAACCTTGCAAGCTGTCTTGTAAGATGGGTTTTACCCACTCCTGTAGGACCCAGGAATAAAAACACTCCTATGGGTCTATCTTTTCCTGATATTCCTGCTCTGTTTCTCCTTATTGCATCGGATAAGACTTCAATAGCCCTGTCCTGACCTATAACTCTTTTTTTGAGTTCCTCTTCCATCCTCAGCAGTTTTTGCACCTCCTCTTCAAGCAGATTATGGGCAGGTATTCCTGTCTGTTTTGAAACTATATAAGCAATATCATTTTCATCAACAACATCATCAACTCTTGTTTTGTTTTCCCATTCTTTTTTCTTCTCCTCAAATATTTTTTTGTAGTGGTCGAGTTTTTCCTTGATCTCTTTTGCCCTTTTATCATCACCATATTTAACCGCGATTTCACCTTCCTCTTCCAGTTTCTCAATTTCCTCTTTTAGAGATTTTAAATCCTGTGGCATCTCAGAGACCCTCATTTTTGTATAACTGCATGCCTCATCAAGAAGGTCTATTGCCTTATCAGGGAGTTTTCTACCTGTGAGATACCTGTGAGAAAGTTTTGCAGATGCTATAAGAGCTTTATCAGTTATCCTGACTTTATGAAAACTCTCATACCTTTGTTTGAGCCCTTTGAGGATTTCTATTGTTTCATCAACAGTAGGTTCTCTAACATAGACAGGCTGAAACCTTCTTTCAAGAGCGCCATCCTTTTCTATATGTTCCCTGTATTCATCGAGTGTAGTTGCACCTATTACTCTTATTTCTCCAGATGCAAGAGAAGGTTTCAGCAGGTTTGCCGCATCCATCGCACCTTCAGCAGCACCTGCACCCACGAGCGTATGAATTTCATCAATGAATAAAATTATTTCATCTTTTCTTTTCTTAACCTCTTCAATAACAGCCTTTAATCTATCCTCAAATTCTCCTCTGAATTTACTTCCTGCAAGAAGTGAGCCCATATCAAGCCCTAAAATTCTTTTATCTTTTAAAGGGTCAGGAACATCTTCAGCCACTATTTTTTGAGCTATTCCATAAACGATTGCTGTTTTCCCGACTCCTGGTTCTCCTATTAAAACAGGATTATTCTTTGTTTTTCTCAAAAGCACCTGCATTACCCGTGTTATTTCTTCTCCTCTTCCTATAACAGGGTCAAGTTTTCCATCTTTTGCAAGTTTTGTAATATCAGTGGTATATCTTTCAAGTGCTTTATACTTTGTTTCAGCTGAAGGGTCGGTTACCCTCTGTGTTCCCCTTATCTCATAAAGTGCCTTATAAATCTTTTCTTTATCAATACCAAAATCTTTAAAGATTCTTCCTGTTTCACCATCCCCGATTTCCTGCATTGCAAGCAGGAAATGCTCCTGAGCTATGTAATCATCGTTCAGTCTTTTTGCTTCATCATCTGCAATCTCAAAAACTCTTTGAAGTCTCGGGGTTATGTAAATCTGGAGTGGAGCAGAGGAGTAAGTTTCAACAGAGGGCGTTCTTTTTAAAGCCCTTAAGAGCCTTTCCTTTAAAGTATAGGCAGGTATGTTTAATTTTTTAAAAATTTCAGAAACAACTCCTTCTTCCTGCTCAAGTAAGGTGTAAAAAAGGTGCTCTACATCGAGTTGCTGGTGTTTTAATTTTCCCAGTAAATCCTGTGCTTTTGCAATCGCCTCTTTTGCTCCATCAGTAAACCTGTCAATTCTCATTTTATCACCTCATCTTAAATTTTGCTAAAAAATACAGGGAAAACAAGGATTTGTCAAGGGGACTTGAGAAGAAGCTTAAAATACATACATAACAGGTATAAATGAATCTATATTTTATCCCGTGTCACAATCTTTATACTGTATTAAAATTTTTTTAATTTGCAAAAATATCTGTTAAAAAGTTAAAATAAAAACTAAAAATATACAGGAGGTGTGAAATGGTGGTAATTGATATTCTTGTTATGTTTCCTATAATAATTTCCCCTTCCCCTGAGTCTAATCCAAAAATTCAAAAAAGAAATAGTGGTTATATGATTGTCTATGAGATGGAAGATAATAAAGTTTACGGTGCCGATTTGACCTAGGATGGGGCATTGATGGATACCTTTAAAATAGCAGAACCTTTGTGGGATGGTTGCCTGGAAAAGCCGGATATTGCCAGAATCGTAAATGATACCTTTTTTGTTGTGTATCAATATACTCCTCATATAAACTCTTCGGACACGGTTTACTATTCGGTTCTTGGTAGAAATATCTTTTATCAGGACTCAGTATTTATGGGTCCAGAAATAATTCTCTATCAGGGAATTAATAACTACTATTCTACTCATGGGTACAAGAATCCCTTTATTGCAGGAGGAGATTCCTCCTACCTTTTACTTGTCCGGGATTTTACGATAAATCCTGCATTTGTTCAGAGCATATATTCCTTTCTTAATAAGACTGGTAGTATAGTATATGAGTACAGTGCCAATCCAGGAACAGGATTATATTCCCTGGATTTCGAATCATTTTTTTATATAGTGGACCATCTTGAGCCAGGATGGGGTGGTGATACAATGTATCTTTTTAAATTTGATGAGTCGGGTAATCTTGTAGAAAAAAGTTCTTTTTATGACCTGGTTACTACAGAGTTTTTCCCTCAGATTCAGGAAGAAAATAATTATATTGCTGTTGCCTTTCCTTATAATTCTCTTCTGATTCATTTCTTTCATACAGTTGATACTTTTATCACCACTTTTAATACCTATTCACCTTCAGATGTTATCTTTAAACTCCTTTCAACCCCTTATTATTTTTATCTTTTTGTGGTAAATAATGACACTTTGAAGGGACAGAGATTTTTCTTCAACGGAACGCCCAAAGATACATCCTTTATCACGATTTATATCGAAGATTCTCCTTTTAACAACCTTGATGGGATATGGGATGGAACGAGGTTTTTTCTGATTTATGAAAAAAATAATGATATTTACGGTTTATTTGTTGATACAACCATGTCTGTGAAGGTGGATGAAAAATATGTAAAGAAGCAAGAAAATATAAGGCTTAGTTCTCTGATTTTGAGAAATTTAAAATTTTTTAACAACAAGGTATTTTCACTTTACACCATTACCGGTAACAGGATAGATAGTAATTTACCGCCATCTGGAATTTATTTGATGAGAGACAGGAAAGGGAGGAAAACAAAGGTTCTTATCTTTCGATAATTTTTGAAAGAAATTTTTTCTATCCTTTATAATATAAGTATAATATAAGATCATGAAAAAGTCAGAGGTAATAAAATATTTGAGAAATGTAAGAGAAATTTTGAAAAAGGCAGGCACAAAAGATGGATATTATGTGAATTTAAAACATGTAAGAGAAGCATTTGGTACGCTTTATCTTGGTATTTTAAAGGCGATTGATGAAGTGCTATTAAGATCAGGCATAGAAGAAGAGGACATTCCTCAGAATGTGAAGGGGTACAGGAAATATATACTGAAATACAGAGGTAGATACTCCAGGGTAATAGATTTTTTTAATGACCTTCATAAGGTCTTTCTCAAAAGATTTCTGGCGACGTAGCTCAGGGGTAGAGCAGGGGTTTCATAAGCCCTGTGTCGGCGGTTCAAACCCGCCCGTCGCCATTTCATTCCAGTTCATCGTCTTGTTTATGTATTTGCATTATCAGTTTATTTAAAAATGGGAGCTGAATAAAAAAGATTTGTTTTTACTTTCCACTTCTAACCTGCAACTTGTCAGCTCTTATTTTTTAAGAGTCAACTTTTGTCCTTTCTATCCTCATTGTCACTGTATTTATTCTGTCAGGACATACAACAACTTTTATATTTTCTTCCTTTTCCCATGGAAAACTTCCTCCGCACTGAAATGTGCAGAGATAGGGGAATATATTGTGAAGGAAGAAAGGACAGAGGTCTATTCCTCGGGCAGTTTTTTCACTGCTGAAAATCGTGAGGTCAATTTCTTCACCCTTTTTATGTCCTGCTGAACATTCACCTTTAACATCAATTATTTCACCGGTTAACCTGTATTCATCCATTTTTGACCTCCTTTTGAAAGATTATAATTTTAATCTGTATACTTTATTGTTTAAAAATGAGAAGAAATTTATGGGTTATATTTTTTTGGGTTTCCTGTTTAAGAGGCGATTTCCAGTTTGCTATTTTTGGAGATAATCAGGGAATTTCTCCTTTTTTAAAAGAAATTATAAAAGAGGTAAATGTTTTAAAACCTGATTTTATTATCTGTGCAGGGGATATGATCCCTGGATATTTTAAAGACACTGTGGAGATAAAAGATGCATGGGAAGATTTTAAAAAGGAAATAGAGAACTTAAATATATCCTTTTATCCTGTTCCAGGCAACAGAGATATATGGGATAAAAATTCAAGAGATATGTATATCAAAGAGTGGAGGAGAACATATTATTCTTTTAAATACAGAAATTCATTTTTTATAATCCTTGATACAGAGGGAAAGGGGAAAGAAGAAAACAGCATGAAAGGAAAGCAGTTTGAATGGTTAAAAAAAGAACTTGAAAAAAATAAATCTATTAAGCACAAATTTATTTTTCTACACAGACCTCTGTGGCTTTATAAAAACTCAAACTGGTTTAGAGAAATACATCCTCTCTTGTTAAAATACAATGTTGAAGCGGTTTTTGCAGGACATGTGCACATTTACTGTTTCAATGAAATTGATGGAATAAAATACATAATAACAGGTGGAGCTGGAAAACATTTAAGCCTTGAAGAAGAAAAAGGTGGATTCAATCATTATTTACTTGTAAAGGTAAAAGAAGATTCCATTAATATAATGGTTATAAAACCCGGTGGTATCTTTCCTGAGAATGTGATGACGTTTGAGAAAATAGAGGAAGATATAAAAAAAGTTTTAAGATGATTGAACTTTTGCCTTACTTGCAGTATAATGTAATACTTAAATAAGGAGGTAAAAATGTCAATAACAAAGATTACCCAAAAGGGTCAGATTACTTTACCAAAGGATGTAAGGAATAAACTCCACATTTTACCGGGAGATTATTTGATCATAAAGGTTGAGAAAGACAAAATAATTTTGAAGCCGAGAGGTGACATTAAAAAACTGAGAGGAACGGTAAAGGTAAAGTCAAGGCAGAACTTTAAAAAGCTTGTTCAGAAGGCAAATTATCAAAGAGCAAAGGATGTAGATGGGGAAAAAGGATGAAAATAATTGATTCAAATATAATTTTGAGATTTCTTACAAATGATGTACCTGAAAAAGCAGAAAAATGTGAAAAATTGCTGGAAAGAGTCGAAAGAGATGAAGAGACTGTATATCTTCCCTTACTTGTTATTACAGAAATAGTGTATGTTCTTGAAAAAATATATAAAGAACCAAAATGGAAGATATATTCACTTTTAGAACCCATTTTAAGATTAAGAAAAGTTTATGTGGAACAAAAAAGAATTGTTTTAAAAGCACTTGAACTCTATGCAGAAAAGAATATAGATTTCACCGATGCATGGATTTCTGTCAGGGCAAAAGCTAAAAATTATCCGATTTACTCCTATGACCGAGATTTTGATAAGATAAAAAAAGTTAAAAGAATAGAACCTTAAAAGGTGAAGAGGCTTTTTTTGAGGTATATTTACCACAGCTCATTTATAATAGAAGACGATGAATACTTTTTGCTCTTTGATTATCCTTCATTAAAAATTCTAAAAAAAAGAAAAGAATTTAAAAATGCTCCTGATGAAATTGATATTTTAAAACTTTCAAAGCATAAAAAAATGTTTGTTTTCATTTCTCATTTCCATATTGACCATTTCAATCCAGAAGTTTTTGAATGGAGAAAGAAGGCAGATGTCAGGTATATAATTTCTCATGATGTTTTTGAAAAAAGAAAAAAATTTTTAAATTTCAGTGAAAATCTTTATATTCTTTCAGCAAAAGATTTTAATTATATTTATTCAAAGCTAAAAGACTTGGAGTATAAAGCTCCGGATTTCGATGTTAAAGTAGAATTTAAAGATTTGTTCGTAACTGCCTTGCTCTCAACGGATTTTGGCTGTTCTTTTTATGTAAACTTTAAAGGTATAAAAATATTTTTTCCGGGTGATTTTGCTTTATGGAGGTTTAAAAAATTAGGAGAATTTCATGAAGGAATAGGAGAAATTTTTTATGAAACAAAAGGAATTTTAAAAAGTAATGGAGTGGACATTCTTTTTTCGGTTTTACCTTCAAGTGAAGAAGAATTAAAAGAAACAGGCTGGGCAGGGGCTGATGAACTTCTGGGAAATTTAAAACCTTTACTTTTTATTCCTGTTCATCTAAGGGGAAATTATGAAATGATAGAAAAATTTGAGAAACAGAATGCATCAGGGTCGCAGATTTTCAAATATAGAGGCATTTTTGAAGCACAGGAGTTCAGGTATTCTCCTTGATTTTTATACTTTATATGTTTTGTATGATAATATGTTTCAGAAAGCGATAAGTCTTATGCTTTTTAGTTTTTTTCCCACTCGTGCCTTTATTAAATATATTCCTTTTTGAAAATCACTTTTGTGTATTTCTATTTTGTAAATACCATGGTCTTTAAATCCGCAGGAAACTTTTCTTATAATTGAACCATCTGCTTTATATACATTTATTCCTATATATGAAGGTTTTTGAATCTCAAAAATAATTTTTATTATGCTATGTGTTTTAAAGATTTTGATTTTATTTTCTTTTAGAAAAGTAGTGTCAGGTGCATCAAAATTTTCATCTTCTTCGCCAAGATGTGTATAATTCATTTTTGCAGCGAATACATCGTATGTTCCTCCATTGTAGCTTGGGTCATATCCGCCGACAATTGGAAAATCAGATGAATATGTATATCCGGATATAAATACATTTCCTGAATTGTCAGAGGAAATACCATAACCCTGTTCTTCACTGCTTCCACCGAGATATGTAGATGCGAGAAGATTATTTAAATCTGGATTAAATTTGGCAACAAATACGTCATATGTTCCTCCATTATAATCGGTGTCATATCCGCCAACAATTGGGAAATTAGATAAGCTTGTATATCCAAGTAAGAGAATATTGCCAGAGTTATCAAATGCAGAAGAATAACCGACACGTTCCTCAGCACTTCCGCCCAGGTATGTTGATGCCAGTAGCTGGTCTAAATCAGGGTCTATTATTAATGTGTATTTTTTTTGATATTTACCGATTTTATAAATTATCTCGCTACCTTTTTGTATAAAAGAAACTTCTATTTCATCTGCTCCTTGATATGCTTTTAAATTCACAATTTCAAAGGAGACTATCCCTTCCTTTTTAATTTTAATGAAGTTTCTTTTAACATCCACCTCTGCACATTCTATTTCGAATCTTATTTTTTCAGGTTCAGCATAAGGTTTTATTATCCATTGAAATTCTATTTTTCCATTTTTCAATCCTGTAAAAATCAGGTCAATTCCATGATAAATTTCTTTAAAAAGAACTTTTGAATAAGAAGGCACATCCCTTTTCCATTTTGAAGAATTGTTTCCTTTGAAATAATTAAATCTTGCTTCATTCTGGTCAATTCCTCTAATTTTAAGATGCGGATTTGTATTTTTAAATTGAATAGCAATTCCATTCACTGTCACTCTATTTTTAAAAATAAACACATTTCCCGGAAAAGTTGAGAAAAGAATTTCTTTTGAAAATTGTCCTTTATTTTGTATAAATTGAATATCAGTTTTCTGTAAGAGTGTTTGTGCAGAGGGAATGTCCATAAATTTTTTAATTCTGGTATCTTTGGAGTATACCTGTACTATATTCAAAAAACATAAAGACAGTATATGAGTTATAAGTTTTAAGTTGTCCATACTTGTCCCTCACACAGGTTTTAAGGGGGTTGAATCCAATTTTAATCATAGTTATAGATTGATTTTTGAATATATTTAAATTATTTAAAATTATTGTTTTTATGGGTTTATTCTCCTGAGCTTTGTTTGATTATCTCATCAATCTCATCACTATCAAGAATTTCCTTTTCCAATAATTTTTCAACAATTTTCTCAAGAATTTCTCTTTTTTCTTTTACAATCTCTTCAGCGGTGTCCTCTGCATTCTCAACTATGTTTTTTATTTCCTGGTCTATGAGCTCCGCTGTTTTCTCACTGTAATACCTCTTCATTCCGAGTTCTCTTCCGAGAAATATCTCTTCTTCAACTTTTCCGAAAGTTACAGCACCAACTTTTTCGCTCATCCCCCATTCGCAAACCATCTTTCTCGCAATTTCTGTTGCTCTCTCAAGGTCTGACGCTGCACCTGTTGTTTCTGTGTTCAGAGCAATTTTCTCAGCAGCCCTTCCTCCAAGTAAAACCGACAATTGACTTTCAAGATACTCCTTTGAATATATGTGCCTGTCATCCTCTGGAAGTTGCTGGGTTACACCGAGAGCCCTTCCCCTCGGTATTATGGTAACTTTATGAATGGGGTCTGCATTCGGGACAAATTTTGAAACGAGTGCATGTCCTGCTTCGTGATATGCAATTAATTTTTTCTCTTCAGAAGAGAGGGCAAGACTTTTTCTTGCAAGTCCCATTAAGATTTTATCCTTTGCCTCTTCAAAATCTTCCATTTCAACCAGATTTTTGCCTTTTCTTGCTGCAAGGAGTGCTGCTTCATTCACCATGTTGGCGAGGTCAGCACCTGCAAATCCAGGAGTTCCTCTTGCAAGTTTTTTTAAGTCAATATTTTCTGCAAGAGGTATTTTTCTCGTATGTATCCTTAAAATGTCCTCTCTTCCTCTGACATCGGGTCTGTCAATTACTATCTGTCTGTCAAACCTTCCTGGTCTTAAAAGGGCAGGGTCTAAAATATCGGGTCTGTTGGTTGCTGCCATTATTATTACACCATCTTTTGTATCAAAACCATCCATTTCAACAAGCAATTGATTCAGTGTCTGTTCTCTTTCATCGTGTCCTCCACCAAGTCCTGCACCTCTCAGCCTTCCAACAGCGTCTATCTCATCAATAAATACTATTGCGGGAGCCATTTTCTTTGCCTGGTCGAATAAATCCCTCACCCTTGCAGCACCAACACCTACAAAGAGTTCCACAAAATCAGAGCCCGAAATCGAGAGAAATGGAACTTTTGCTTCTCCTGCAACTGCTTTTGCTAAAAGAGTTTTACCTGTTCCAGGAGGACCTAAAAGTAAAACCCCTTTTGGTATTCTTGCTCCGAGCCTTTGAAATTTCTGGGGACTCTTAAGAAATTCTATGACTTCTTTTAGTTCTTCCTTTGCTTCATCACAACCTGCAACATCGTCAAAAGTAACTTTTGGTTTATCTTCTGTAAGTATCTTTGCCTTTACTTTTCCAAAAGAAAAAGCTTTTGAGCTTCCTCCCTGAATCTGTCTGAAAAAGAGAAACCAGAAAACTATAAATATTAAAAACCAGGGAGCATATCCTACAAGGATTTCCCAGAAAGGATTTTTAACCTTTGTATGAACCTCAATTCCCTTTGATGTCAACAAGTCAAGCAAATCAGGTTTGGGGAGAGGTAGTGGTAATTTGAATTTATTAAAATTTTTTTCCTTTATAGATAAAGGTGTTTTAAAACTCCCTGTGATTTCCTTTTCAGTAATAACAACTTCTTTAATGTTACCCTTATCCACCTGTTCAAGGAATTTTGAATAGGATACCTCTGCTACGGGTGTTCTCTTCTCACTGAAATAGGCTATCAAAAGAGCAAAGGAAAGGAAAATTAAAATCCAGAATACAAGTCCTTTTAAATAATTTGGTGTTCCTTTCTTTTTCTCATCCATTTTTCTCCTCCATATCTATTATTCTAATATCTTTAAGATAACGGAATTTTTCATTAAAGTCAAGTCCATAACCTACTAAAAAAAAGTCTGGAACTTTAAATCCAACATAATGGAGCGGGACTTTAACCTTCCTTCTATCAAACTTATCAAGAAAAACACATATTCTGCAGGACAAAGGCTTCTGTCTTTTCAGTTGCGTATATATTTTTTTAAGAGTATATCCTGTATCAACAATGTCTTCTATTATTAGGACATGTCTCTGCTTCAGAGGTGTTTTGCTTTTCATAATCCATCTTACCTTCCCACGAGATACAGTTCTTGAACCATAACTTGCAACCCTTATGAAATCAATCTCATGGGGAAAATTCAGGTTTCTTATAAGGTCTGATAAAAACATAAACCCGCCTTTTAAAATACCTATTAAAAGGGGATTTTTATCCTTATAATCTTTTTTTATTTCTTCTGCAAGTTCTTTTACTCTATTTTTTATTTCCTTCTCTTTTATAAGAATCTTAAGCTTCATCTTTAACTTCTATAATTTTATCATAATTTTCTAATTTTTTCAAATCATCAGAAAAAATATCAGGCCAGACCCACAAAACCCTTTTGTCCTGCGCAATTAGAGGGATATATTTCCTTAAAAATCTCGGCATTCTGATTTCGTTAAATACTTTCTTCATTTTTTTCTTCTTTCTACTTAATAATATGTAATCCCCTTCTTCCCTTGTTCTTAAAAAACCTTTTATTGGTTTATTAACTTTTATTTTAATGTCAAAGGGCTCCCATTTGAAAACACCTTTTTTAATTTTAATTTTCTTCTTAAATTCAATATCCTTAAAAATACTCATGTATCCCGTAGAAACTTCAAAAAGTGTGTCTCTTGATAAATGGGTTCTCCCTTTACCTTTTACATATATTTTTTTAATTTCTTCTTTCTGGTAAAAACTGAGAGGTTTATCCCCTTTAATTTTTTGAAATAGAAATGTTATAAGCTCTTTTAATTCGTAGTCAGAAATTTCTGCAGGCTTTTTAAGAACAAAGAAAAATTTGCCTTTCATAAATAGATTTTCCTTATATATTTTCTCAATATGATTTTGTATAAAAATTCTTTCCTCAAAAAAGGAAATATATGTCTTTAAAAATCCTTTCTCCCATTCAGGGAAAACCTCGCAAAAATGAGGTATTATTTTATGTCTTATATAGTTTCGCGTGATTTTTAAATCAAAGTTTGTAATATCAATCCTGTACTTTACATTTAAATTTCTCAGAAATTCTATGTTTTCCTTCTTTGTCATTAACACGAGGGGTCTTATATAGAAATTTTCAGAAGGCATTATACCTATCACCTTTTCCCCGAAGCCACCTCTTGATACTCTGAAGAGCAGTGTCTCCATAATATCATTTAGGGTGTGTCCTGTTGCAACCCTGTCAAACTTGTACTTCTTCACATATTTCTCAAAGATTTTTCTCCTTTTTTCTCTTGCTTCTTCCTCAATGCTTTTATTCTTTGATATTTTGATTTTCTCAAAATGCAATGGTATATTAAGTTCTTTACAGAGATTTTTTATAAACCTCTTCTCTTCCTGAATATTTTCTCTTACTCCATGGTCAATATATATAGCGTGAATTTTCAATTTTTTTTCTTTTTCTATAGCTTTAAGATTTAAAAGACAGGAAGTTGAGTCAGGACCACCTGAAAGGGCAACCAGAATTTTATCATTTTCCCTGATAATACCAAACCTTTCTATTGCAAGCAGAAATTTTTCATGGGGCAATATTTTCATTTAAAAAGAATTTGAGATTTTTCTTTACCTATGGATATTATCTTGACCGGTGTATTAAGATACTCTTCCACAAATTTTATAATTTTCTTTAAATTTTCAGGCAAATCATCAAAACTTTTATAATCCTTTTTTATTTCAAAACCGTCAAAAGTTTCATAAACAGGTTTTGCATTAAACCAATCTGATATGCTGATGGGGAGGGCTTCTGTCTTTTTACCATTAATCTCATAAGCGGTGCAGATTTTTATTTTCTTAATGTCTGATAGAACGTCTATTTTTGTTATTGCTATTTCTGTTACACCATTTATCATGCATGAGTATTTTGATGCAACCAGGTCCAGCCATCCACATCTTCTGGGTCTTCTGGTTGTTGCCCCATATTCTTCCCCTTTTTTCCTTAAAGCTTCGCCGAATTCATCCCTGCATTCTGTAGGAAAAGGGCCTTTACCAACTCTTGTCGCATAGGCTTTTAACACGCCTATTATTCTGTTTATTTTATAAGGAGGAATTCCAAGAAGCGAAGATGCTCCACCCGAAGTCGTATGAGAAGATGTTACATAGGGGTATGTTCCGAGAGCAATGTCGAGTAATGCTCCCTGTGCTCCCTCTATCAAAATATTTTTACCATTTTTATCACTTTTATTTATAAATTCCACAGTATCAATTACCCGGTCCTCTATAAATTCAAAATGTTTTTTTAGTTTTTCAAGAATACTTTTTTTATCAGGAGGCGGTTGACCGTATCTGCCACCGAGTAATATTGAATTCCATTCCCATGATATGTTAAATCGTTCATTTAAATCTCTATCATTTTTGAAATCACATATTCTCAAAGCTGTCCTTGCAGTAAAATCGGAGTATGCTGGACCTATACCTCTTTTTGTTGTTCCTAAAAGACCTCTCTTTTCCTCTTCAAGCTCATCAATGAATTTGTGATAGGGCAGAACAAGAGGACATCTGCCATCTATATATAGCCTTTCTTTTATGTTAATTCCTCCTTTCTCTATATCGTTTATCTCTTTTATTAGAAGTTCCATATCTATAAGTTCGTAGGGACCCATAATACCTGTTTTATTGGGGTGGACAAGCCCAGAAGGAACCTGATGAAATACCACTTTTTTATCCTTTATATAAACTGTATGTCCTGCGTTTGAACCACCCTGAAATCTTGCAACGATGTCAAATTCATCAGAAAGAACACTTATTATTTTGCCCTTTCCTTCATCACCCCATCCAAGACCTATAACAGCGAAAAAAGGCATAGCGGTTAATTATAAATTTTTATCTTCGATGAATTCAAGCAAAGCCCTTGAAAAATCTCTTATAAAGTAGAAGTTAATTTTTCTTCCCTTTCTTGTTTCCTTAGATTTTTCATATAGGAGATTTATTCCCTTATTTGAAGACTCTTTGAGAAAATTATCAATATCTTTTATTTTAAATCCAATATGATGTATGCCTCCACCTTTCTGAACAAACATATAAATGGGTGAGTCTTCTGATAGTGGTTCCAGTAGCTCTATTTTGACATTTCCCAGATTGCATACTGATATCTTTACCTTTTCAGCTTCCACAACCTCTTCCCCGGAAAATTCAAGTCCTATTTTTTTAAAAAATTCTTTTGCAGATTTAATTGATTTCACCGCAATCCCTATATGTTCAATCCCTTCTATCATACTCACCATAAACCTCCTTTAATGAATTGCAAATTTCACCGAGCGTAAGATTATTTTTAACTGCAGACTTAATATAGGGCATGAGATTCTCATCTTTTTCAGCTTTTTCTTTTAAAATGCCCATCCATTTTAAAACTGTGCTTCTATCCCTTTTCTTTCTAAAATCCCTTAAAAACCTTGCTCTTTCCTCAAATATTTTTTCTGAAATTTTTATTTCAGGAGAGGGTATTTTTACATCTTCATCTTTGAAGATGTTAACTCCGACGACATGCTCTTTGTTTTTTTCTACATCCTTCTGATATTTGTAAGCACTCTCTTCAATTAATTTTTTCATATAACCATTTTCAACACATTTTAAAGCTCCGCCTCTTTCTTCTATATCTTTGAGTATCTCTGTTATTTCCTCCTCTTTGTCTCTGGTGAGTTTTTCCAATAAATAAGAACCTCCAAGCGGGTCTGCGTATTCAGACACTTTACTCTCATAGGCTATTATCTGTTGTGTCCTTAATGCAATTTTAACCGCTTCTTTTGAAGGAAGTCCTATTGCTTCGTCAAAAGAATTTGTATGAAGACTTTGTGTTCCTCCAAATATTGCGGCAAGCGCCTGGAGAGCCACCCTGATTATATTATTATGAGGTTCCTGATAGGTGAGAGTGGAGCCGCAGGTCTGGGTGTGAAATCTCATTTTCATTGCTTTCTCACTTTCTGCTCCAAATCTTTCTTTCATTATTCTTGACCACACTTTTCTCGCTGCTCTGAATTTTGCGACCTCCTCAAAAAAATTATTGTGCACACCAAAAAAAAATGAAATTCTTTCACCTATCCTGTTTATATCAAGACCCCTTGATAAAGCATTTTCTATGTATTCAATCGCATTCGCAAAAGTGAATGCAATCTCCTGTCCTGCGGTGGCTCCTTTTTCTCTTATATGATACCCTGAGATTGATACAAAATACCATTTCGGGATATATCTGGTGCAGTATTCCCATATATCAATGGCGAGTTTTACTGATTCTCTTGGTGGATAAATATAGTTTCCCCTTGCGAGAAACTCTTTTAAAAGGTCGTTTTGAACGGTTCCTCTTAACTCATTTTCTTTCACTCCCTGCTTTTCAGCAGTTATTATATACATTGCAAGAATGATATTGGCTGTTGCATTTATTGTCATTGAGGTTGAAACCTGTTTAAGGGGGATTTCTTTAAATATTTCTTCCATGTCATAAATAGTGCTTACAGTTACACCTACTTTTCCTACTTCCCCTTTTGCCATAGGAGCATCAGAGTCTATCCCCAGCTGAGTTGGAAGGTCAAAGGCAACTGAAAGCCCTGTTTGTCCTTTAGCAAGTAGATATTTAAACCTTTCATTTGTTTCTTTTGCGGTGCCATATCCAGCATACTGTCTCATTGTCCAGAGCTTGCCTTTATACATTGTCCTGTGAATTCCCCTTGTAAATGGAAATTTACCTGGATCAGATATATCCTTTTCGTAGTTAAGACCTTTTATATCTTCGGGTGTGAAAAAATATTTTTCATCCATTTTTAACTTTTATAAGTTTATCTCCTTTTTTAACCGAAGAACCTTTTTCTACAAATATTACTTCAATTTCTCCGTTTGTCGGTGAAGAAATTTCTATCTGCATTTTCATTGATTCCATTGCTAAGAGAGGCGTTCCCTTTTTTACTCTCTCACCCTTTTTGCCTTTGATTTCCGTTATTATTCCGGGCATCGGAGCATAGATAATATTTCCTTCTTCATCTTCTCTCTTTTCTCTCTTTTTACCTGTTTCAACTTCATATTCATTTCCGTCCATTAAAATTGTGTATCTGTCCTTTCCTGCTCTGAATATAGAAAATTCAACTCCTTCGCCATTTATTATTGCGAACATCCTGCCATCAATTTCTTTATTTATAATTTCTACTTCAAATTCCTTATTCCTGTAAATTATTCTTTTTTTATTCCCTTTGTCTTCTATCTCAAATTCAAACTCTTTGTTGTTTACAAAAACGTGTTTTTTCAAGACAGGTTTCTCAGTCTATTTATAATTTTCCACATATTATAATCAGTTTTATTTCTTTTTATTTCCTGAAAAGGCATTTCCTCCATAAGTACGGATAAAATAGCTGCTTTCAGGTAGTCTTTTTCCTTTCCTTTTTCCTCATCAAATTTGAATTCTTTTAAAAAACCTGTGTTGTAATTCCCTTTCTTAAAATCTTTATTCTGCATTATTTTAATTAAAAATGGAACAACCGTCTGGATACCCATTACATTGTATTCCCTCAATGCGCATATCATTCTCTCAATGGCATGTTCTCTTTTCTCAGCCCATACAATTAATTTTGATATCAGGGGGTCATAATATACAGGAATTTTCCAGCCCTCGTATATTCCTGAGTCTATTCTTATGCCGGGTCCTGAGGGTTCTGATAGAAATTCTATTTTGCCTGGTGAGGGTGCAAAGTTATTGAAAGGGTCTTCAGCATAAATTCTTGATTCAATTGCATGTCCTCTAAGATTAATTTCTTCACTCTTCCATGGGATTTTCCCACCATCTGCTATTATAATCTGTGCTCTAACAAGGTCTTTACCTGTAACGAATTCTGTTACGGGGTGCTCAACCTGTAACCTTGCGTTTATCTCAAGAAAATAAAAATTTTTATTCTCATCAACCAGAAATTCGATTGTGCCTGCATTATAATATCCTATACTTTTTGCTATTTCTATAGCAGATTCAGTCATTCTTTTTCTTAAGTTCTTATCCATGAAAGGAGAAGGGGATTCTTCAATTATTTTTTGATGCCTTCTCTGGATGGAACATTCCCTTTCAAAGAGGTGAATATAGTTGCTTTTCTTATCTCCGAGTATCTGAACCTCAATATGCCTGGGTCCGGGTAAATATTTTTCCACATATAATGTTGCATCACCAAAGGCTTCCTTTGCTTCCTTGCTCGCCAGTTCAAAGGCACTTTTAAGCTCTTTTTTACTTTTTACTATTCGCATACCCTTTCCACCGCCACCAAGTGCAGCTTTTATAAGAACAGGAAAACCAATTTCTTTTACCAGCTTTTCAAATTCTTCGTATTTTTTTGTTCCAGAAAGACTTCCCGGAATAACAGGCACACCACATTTTCTGGCAATTTTCCTTGCATATATTTTATCACCACTTTTTTCAAGAGCATCTGAAGAAGGTCCTATAAATATTATTCCTTTTTTCTCACATTCCTCTGCAAATTTAGAGTTTTCAGCGAGGAATCCATATCCCGGATGGATTGCATCTACATTTGACTTCTGTGCTATTTCTATAATTCTTTCAATATTGAGATAGCTCTCGGAAGGTTTTGCCCCACCTAAGTAGTATGCTTCGTCTGTCTTCCTCACATGAAGGGATTCTCTGTCAGCTTCAGAGAAAACCGAAACTGTTCTTATGCCCATCTCTTTTAGAGTTCTTGCTATTCTTATGGCAATCTCTCCTCTGTTTGCAATTAAAACCTTCTTAATCATAGAGGTATATTCCCATGTTTTTTGGGAGGGAGTTTCGCACTCTTGTTTTCAAGCATTTTCAGAGAATTAATTATCTTTTTCCTTGTTTCTCTTGGTTCTATAACATCATCAATGTATCCATGAGATGCAGCCACATAAGGATTTGCGAATTTTTCCCTGTATTCCTTTAATAGTTTTTGTCGCAGTTTCTCAGGATCATCGCTGTTTTCTATCTCTTTCCTGAAATTTATGTTAACCGCTCCTTCTGGTCCCATAACAGCGATTTCAGCAGTTGGCCATGCGAAGTTTATATCTCCTCTTATCTGCTTTGAGGACATAACACAGTAAGCACCTCCGTAGGACTTTCTTGTGATAACCGTTATTCTGGGAACTGTAGCTTCTGAAAATGCATATAAAAGTTTTGCACCATTTTTAATTATTCCTCTGTGTTCCTGTTCCACCCCGGGTAGAAATCCAGGAACATCTTCAAGGATTATCAGGGGGATGTTAAAGGCATCACAGAATCTTATAAATCTTGCTCCTTTGATTGAAGCGTCTATATCGAGAGCTCCGGCAAGAACCATCGGTTGCTGGGCAACTATGCCGATAACCCTTCCAGCCATTCTTGCAAATCCGACTATTATATTCTGAGCAAATTCTTCATGAACTTCTAAAAATGTTCCTTTATCTGTTATACTCTCAATAACATTTTTCATATCATAGGGAATATTGGGGTCATCAGGAATAATACCATCCAATTCCTCACATATTCTGTCTTCAGGGTCGTCATTTTCCATGTAAGGAGGGTCTTCCAGATTATTTAAGGGTAAATATTCAAACAGGTCTTTTATCTTTTCAATACATTCCCGGTCATCTTTTGCAGTGAAATGGGCAATTCCTGATTTTTCTGCGTGAACCTTTGCTCCTCCCAGTTCTTCAAAACTCACCACCTCGCCGGTTACTGCTTTTACAACTTCAGGTCCTGTTATAAACATGTAACTTGTCTTTTCAACCATAAATATAAAATCAGTAAGAGCAGGGGAATAAACCGCTCCTCCTGCACAGGGACCCATTATAGCTGAAATTTGAGGTATAACCCCTGATGCCATAACATTTCTCCAGAATATTTCAGCATATCCTGCAAGCGATACAACACCTTCCTGTATCCTTGCTCCTCCTGAATCATTGAGCCCTATTACAGGAACACCGTTTTGCATTGCGAGGTCAAGTATTTTACATATTTTTTCAGCATAGGCATAAGAAAGACTCCCTCCAAAAACCGTAAAATCCTGAGAAAAAACCAGAACCGGTCTCCCCTTTATCTTGCCGAATCCCGTTATAACACCATCCCCGAGAATTTTTTTCTTTTCCATTCCAAAATCATAGCATTTGTGGGTTACAAATCTATCAAATTCATCAAAACTTCCAGGGTCCAGCAAAAGTTCAATTCTTTCTCTTGCTGTTAATTTACCTTTTTTGTGCTGTTTCTCAACTTTTTCTTTACCTCCACCTTCTTTTGCCTTTTCTCTCAGTTTATTTAATTCTTCAATTTTTTCTTTTGTACTCATACTTTTAACCTCTTTTTGGTTAAAAATTATAAGGTATTGGAAAACTCTTTGACAAAAAAATACCAAATTTCTTATAATCTATTATTCTCATATTATTAAAAGGAGGAAATGAGAGATGAACAAATACACAGCTTTTGTGCTTATCAAAGTAAAAGTGGGTAAACTACCTGAGGTGGTAAAAGAGCTTCTTACTATAGAAGAAATCAAGGAGCTTTATATGGTAACAGGTCCTTTTGACCTCCTCGCAATTCTGGAAGCGGACAAGTATGATGAGCTGGGAGAGGTAATTGTTGATAAGATTCATAACATTAAGGAACTTGATGATACCCAGACCCTGATGTCCTTCAAAACATATAGATATTTCTTAGGATAATTTAGTTTATATTAACTAAAAAATTTAAGTTTTTACTTGACATTTTTATTAAAAAGGTTTATGATATAATAACTTATGAGAAGAATATTATTGCTTTTTATATTATCGATATCTATTATAAAAGGGGATATTTTGATAATAATGAATAATAAAGATAGTTATTCCAGTGTAATAAAGAAATTCTCTTCTCTGTTTAAAGATGAAAAGATGGTAATTGCTCCTGTAAACAAGTTTCAACAGATTGGTTTAAACCCCAGAATAGTATTTTGCTTTGAACAGGATGCAATAGGCAAGTTTCCTGATAATTTCTCAAATATCCCGGTAGTTTTATTTTATATAAAGGACCCGCTTATGGATTTGGGGTTGAACATGACAGGAATCTTATATGTTCCACCTCCTTCAGTTTTTTTCTCTATGATGAACTCAAGTGGTTTAAGTGGTAAAAAGGTTGTTACTATTATTCCAGAGGGTGGCACCAGCACTTCTTATATAGAAAATGCCATAAGAGTGTCAAAAAACTTCAATATTGATTTAGAAATTATAGAAGTTAAAGCAGGCGATATATTTAAAGTTTCAGAAGATATAAAGAAAGGGGAACTGATATGGATTTTCCCGAATAAAATAACCTTAAATCCGGGTTTTTTAAGATACATTATCAGGTTTTCTCTTAATGAAAAAAAACCCCTCATAGGCTATTCACGTTCAATGGTGGAACAGGGTTTTATTCTCGCAGTTGAGGTAGATGAAAATGCTTATAAGGACAAAATGGACAAATTCTTGAAGAGCATACAGGGAGGTAGAAACCCTCTTACCATCCCTTTGCAATATCCCGATGATTTCAATTATTATTATAATTCTAAAGTTGCCAGGTTGTTAAACTTTGAAGTAGATTTTTCAAGGTTTTATAAAGAAGTTGAATATATTACAAAATGAAAGGACTGACTGAGTTTGGTAAAGAGCTTCTGGATAATCTGTTTTGTGATTTAAAATGTGCCCTTTATTACAGACACTTTAAAGACAAATATTTTATGCTGGGTTCCACCTCACCTGAATTTCCTCCTTTTGTAATGAACTCTAACTGGCAGGGATATACACCGGTCAATATAGACAATAACTTTGTATTGTTGTTTGCACAGGGGGTGACGCTTTCTGATGATATAAATAAGAGAATTCAATTTGCTCGAAAATGCGTAGAAAATCATCTCTACCGGTACTATCTTAAAAAACTTGGAGACAAACTGCCTGAAATAGAAATACCCTATGTCTCCTTCAGCAGTCTTGGTAGTGTTTTAAAAAACTTTTTACCGGATTCAAATATATTTTTATGGCTTAGAAAAAAGTTTTCAAATTTTTATAAGATAATCTATTCTTATCCACAGATGGAACAGAAATATGTCGCTTTTTCAGAAACTCTTTCTACTGGTATAGTGCGTGCAAACACTGTGTTGAGCTACGAGTTGATAGATTTCTTAGAAAATAATAATGTTAATTATTTAAAAATTATAACTGTTTCTGATAATCTTTTTTTATGGGGTTTTTATGATTTTCCACCAATAGAAGAAGACATAGATAAACTTGTTGAAAGATTTTACCCTGATAATTTTTTATTTCTGGACTCTTTTGAAATATTTATGAAAGAAATCTTTTTTAAAAAATATGACAGTTTCCGTAATTTTGCAAAGGACCTGCAGCGAATTTTCTCAGACATAGAAGGTGGGTTTCCCGTTTACTTTAAAGTATCCACTGATTTCCTGAAAGATGAATTTTATCTTGATGAAAAGGGTGTTTTTCTTGTAAAAGCAAAAAATATAGAGAACTTAAATCATCTGGAAGATGTCCACGGAAAAATATCTTATTATTTGCCTTTTAAAAACGCTCCCCAACATTTAATATCCATAATTAATTCTAAATTAAAGGAGATATTAATGACCATATTTCATGAAAACTGTGAAAAACAGGTAAAGTTCCTTTTTGATTTTGTAAAAAATAGTAAATTTGATAAAATAGAGATTGATAGTTTTCTGAGAAAAATGGACGAGTTTGCAACCCTACCTGAACTTAAAACATCTATTGAAAATTTGATGGATGTCCTAAATAGATCAGTTTACTTAAAAAAAGAATACGAAGAAAAATTAAGAAACTATTCAAAATTATTCGGGGTTCAGGAGTCTGTGTGGGAAATACTTTTAAGAGAAACTGAGTTATCCCGCACTCTAATTCTTCTTTTTAAATTTATTAAAGAAGCTTATGAGGATGTTTCTGAAATTGTCTGGTTTAAAAGAGAGCAGGGTGTTATAAAAGATTTTGTTTCAAGCACCCGCTTCATACGCGAACAGGAGTTTATAAAAGCCATTGAAGATGAAAGTATTCCTTTAAGATGGAGAAGCTACTTTGTTATAAAAGACCGTTTCATTTATGAGTCAGATGAATATACTTTATGTTTTCTCTTTGAACAGGAGGTGGATTCAAACGAATACACAGGTATGGTAAAAGCCTTTAATTTGTTTTTATACTTTCTGGTCAATTTCAAAAAATATCACACCCAATTACAAAAAATTAGAGATTTTCAAAAGGATTTTCCTGTAAAAATAAGGGTTATGAAGAATATGTTTTCTTTGCCTGAGAAGTCTGAATATGTTCTTTTCTGTGAGAAAAACAATCTGGAGTTAAATGGGATTATCAGGAAGGTTCTGGACGAACATAGTGTATCCATAAAGAAAAAAGATATACGGATAGAATTTCTAAAAGAGGATAAAATATTTGTTAGAGGATATGAACCCCTTTTAAATTATGCTTTCTTAAATCTGATGAAGGAATTAATAGATTACAACAGGATAAAAGGAAGGATAAACATAGCCATAGATAAAAGAAAAGGACAGATATATATAGAGGATACAGGTATAGGACTTTCAAAAACCCAGATTGATATGCTCAAATGTAAAGATAAGGACAAAAATACTACTTTCTCTCTCATAGGAGAAATATTTAGAGTCCATAACTTTGAATTGAGTATTAATGTGGAAAAGGGTATAGGTAATAAAATAAGGATATCTGTATGAAGTTTTTTCGAAAACTGGAAAACAACCTCAATGTAGAAAACAAAAAAACATTAGATTCAATCTATTTTATTGAGCCTCTTTTAAAGATTTTAAAAAGGATATATCTGCTTGATCCAGAAAATAGAGAAAAAAAATTAAAATTACTTTTGAGGAAAATGGAGATACTAACCGACATTTTAAATGGTAAGGTGGTTACAGATTTTAAAGAAATAGAACCCAGATTTTTTATTGAAAATATTATATCCGAGATAGAGAGCCTTGAGGATACGGGTTCAATAGATTTTGAGATTAGTTTTGACGAAAATTTTAACTTTATTTCAGACCCTGAAATTCTTAAATTCATATTTACTGAGGTAATTAAAAATTCAATATGGGCATGTAAAAATCAGGGCAAAATAGGAATTGCGTTTAAAAGAGACGATTATAACATTTATATAGAGATAAGTGATTCAGGAATAGGAGTGGAAAAACATGTGAAAAATAAAATTTTTCTTCCCTTTACCCAGTATAGTGAAAGATTTAACAGAGGTTTTGGACTTGGCCTATCAATGGTTAAGGGTTTATCAAAATTTATAGCAGCAAAGATTGAAGTTGAGAGTTACCCGGGAGAGGGCTCAATTTTTAGGCTTATTCTTCCAAGAGATTTAAAGATTAAAACAAGAGAGCCCGAATTATAGAAACTTTTTTCTGGTTGCCTTAAGTCTTCTTATAAAGCTTTTCCCTTTTCTCTTTTTACCTTTTTTAAATTGCTCCACCTCTTTTTTTATGGAAATCCAGAAATCCCTGTATTTTGCAGCTCTTTCAAACTCATATATTTCTGCAGATTCTTTCATTCTCTTTTCAAGGTAGTAAATCAGTTCAATCTTTGTAATTTTTCTCTGCATGTCTTTTATTTCCTGCTCTATATCTTCAAATTGTTCTTTTTCAGATATTTTCTCATCTGCAACAGAGGTTGTTCTCAAAATTTGTTCCTTTGATTTTACTATTGTTTTTGGCGTTATTTTGTGTTTCTTGTTATACTCTTTTTGAAGTTTTCTCCTTCTTTCGGTTTCTCCTATGGCTTTCTTTATTGCATCGGTAAGATTGTCTGCATAAAGCACCACCTGCCCACATGCATTTCTTGCTGCTCTTCCTGCGGTCTGTATTAATGCTGTTTCTGACCTTAAAAAGCCTGTTTTATCTGCATCCATTATTGCAACAAGTGAAACTTCTGGCAGGTCAAGCCCCTCTCTTAAAAGGTTAACACCCACAAGAACATCAAATTCTCCAAGTCTTAATTTTCTCAATATTTCCACTCTTAATAACGGTTCAACTTCTGAATGAAGATATTCTACCCTGAAGCCTGTTATTTTCAAATATTCGGCAAGGTCCTCTGCCGTTCTTTTAGTTAAAGTCGTCACAAGAACCCTCTCTTGCTTTTCCACTCTTTTTTTGATCTCTTCCATCAAATCATCCACCTGATTTTCTGTGGGTTTAACTATAATTTCAGGGTCAACAAGTCCTGTGGGTCTTATAATCTGTTCTACTATTCTTCCCCCGCTTTTTTCTATCTCAAAAGCAGAAGGGGTTGCTGACATGAATATACACTGGTCTATTAAAGATTCAGTTTCTTCATACTTCAATGGTCTATTATCAAGAGCCGAAGGTAATCTGAACCCGTATTCAACAAGCGTTTCTTTCCTCTTTCTATCACCCCTGTACATTGCTTTAAGCTGTGGAACAGTAACATGGGATTCATCTATTACAAGCAGGAATTCATCAGGAAAGTAATCTATCAGACAGCAGGGCCTTTCACCTGGTTTTCTCCCATCTAAATGCCTTGAATAATTTTCTATTCCCGGACAATAGCCAATTTCTCTGAGCATCTCAAGGTCAAATCTTGTTCTTGTTAAAAGTCTCTGTGCTTCTAAATATTTTCCCTGTTTTTCCAGTTGTGGAATCCATTCTTCAAGTTCCTGTTCAATTGACTTTACTGCTTCTTCAAGCCTGGGTTTTGTTGTCACATAGTGGGTCGCAGGATGAATTGCAACCTTTTTCTTTCTCTCTATTAAATTACCCGTCAATCTATCCACCTTTGCTATTTTTTCAATGGTGTCCCCATAAAACTGGATTTTAAGGACATAGTCTTCATAGGCAGGAACAATCTCTATAACTTCTCCACCCCTTATCCTGAAATTTCCTCTGTCAAGTTCAAAATCATTTCTCGTATATGCCAGATCAACAAGTCTCTCTATTATTGCCTCTCTTTCTATAACATCCCCCTCTCTTAAAATTAGATATAATTTCTTAACCTCTTCAACATTTCCAAGCCCATATATACATGAAACAGAAGCAACCACTATAACATCGTCTCTTTCAAGTAAAGAGGATGTTGTTCTTAACCTGAGTCTTTCTATGTCATCGTTTATTGATGCATCTTTTTCTATATAAGTGTCAGTTTCAGGAACATATGCTTCTGGTTGATAATAGTCATAATAACTTATAAAATATTCAACCGCGTTTTCAGAAAAAAGTTGTTTTAGTTCCCCATAAAGCTGGGCAGCAAGGGTTTTGTTGTGGGAAATTATTAAAGTGGGCTTTTTAATTTCTTTAATAACATTTGCAATGGTAAAAGTTTTTCCACTTCCCGTAACTCCTAAAAGAGTTTGAAATTTTAAGTCCTCTTTAATCCCCTCTACAAGCTCTTTTATTGCTTTTGGCTGGTCTCCTTTTGGTTTTAAATCAGTTTTTAATTTAAACATAACTATATACGTTTGAATTTCCTTTAGTATTTTTATTATAATAGTTTTTCATATGAAAAGAGAATTCAGAGCCTCAAGAGGATTTTTTTCTTACATATTTTTGTTATCTTTTTTTATGATTATTGTTTTCCTTTTTATTTTTTATCTTACCAGTAAAAATAAAGAAATCCTTATAACACTTGCGGTTGTTGCAGTAGTTGAAATTTTTATATTTTACATATTAAAATCAATGAAATACCTGATTGATTCAAGACATTTTACAGTAAAAATGGCATTTTTCTCATTTAATTTTGACCTTAAAAAACTGGAAAAAATATACTTTATGAGAACCTTTAAGCCGATGAGACCCCTTGGGACCTTCAGAATAAGTTTAAAATTTTACACCGATATAAAAAATGTGGTATTTCTTCAATTTAAAAAATTTATGCTCACAATCTCTCCTGAAAATCCTGAAAAATTAATTGAGGCAATTAAAACATACCTGCCTCATATAGAAGTTGTGGAATAGAAATGAATATTTAAGAAGGTCACGGAAGCACCCATAAAGAACACCTTTTAAGAGAGTTTAAATTGATGATTGATTTTTTGAAAAGAAGAGTGTAATTTTCAAAAAAATAGAAGTCATTGGTGTAAAATCAGTTAAAGGTTAAATATAACAAAAAAACGAACTGGAGATTTAAAAAGATTAAATTTAAGATTCTTAATGTAGGATTTTGTGTTTATCTCATTATCCCTTTCCAGTATTCCATAATTACCTGAAATTATATCGGATTCAATTGAGATTTTCAATTTTAAAATTTTAAAGTCAAAGTCCCATAACAATCCACTGCCTATGAGAAAATCAAATGTATATTTGTATGTATGTCCATAATCTGATTTCACAGTGGTGTACTGGAAAGAAGGTTTTGAGAGTATGTAAAATCTTTTAAAAATGTATCTTAAAGGAGTTCCCATGGAAATAGAAAACTGGTAAGATTCAAATTTATTATCTTCTAAGTCCAGCTTTGTTGAAAAAGAGAGTTCCCCACCATAACATAGATTGTTTTTTTGGAAATTTATGCTCACACTGTATGGTATTAAATAAGGGTTAATGCCTATCCATAACGAAAGGGTGAAAATGAAATTTATAAGAATCATCTTATTTCTAAAAGGATTGAAGTAGATAAATATCCTTTCCCGAGCTCGCTTTTTATTCCTATCTTTTCATCTTTTGAATCCTCAATTTCACCCGAAGAGTAATAATATTTATATTCTGATTGAAAATAATGCACTGTAAACAGGGGAGTGGTTAATCTTAATTTAAACTGAAGATTTTTTATTTTGAAAGGGAATTCAATCCCTATCATAAAATTGCTAAAAACCCGATGCTCATAAAACTTATATTTGCTATAACTTTTGTTTTTTAAACTGTCCTCCCTTATTTGCCGTGTATATTTCTTTCTGAATTCATAAAGAGGGTTTAAAAGTAACAATAAGTTATACTTATAATTTTTAAATTTCAACCCTTTTTTAAATCCTGTATTTATTCCGAGAGAAAAACTATAATATACTCTTTTTTCCTCTATTTTTTCTGTTAAAATACCTTCTACCTCTTCTTCCCATAAGTCCATTGTTCCTTTAACTCCGTATATAAAAGAGCCTTTTTCAAATTCAACAAAGTAATAAGAGGGTAAAATTTTGTATTCACTGAATTCAAATCCCACATAAAAAGAAAACAGGATTATGAAAATCATATAAAAATTATAATGAAGTCAAAATTGCTTTTTCAAATAAAAATATAAGATAAAAATAAAAAAGGGGAGGGCACAAAAGCCCCCCCTAAAATCTTTTCTTGCCTGTCTTGACTTACTATTACTTACAAATCTTAAAATCTCCCTATATCATCAGGTAGATTGACCTTTAAAGTTTCTTCCCCTTCTTTCCATCCAGCGGGTATTATTTCAAATCCTTCTGGTTTCGGTTGGTTTTTGTAAAGGTATTTCAGAGCCAATAATGCGTTGTATATGTGATTTACATCCTTTCCGAGTCTATCATTGAATACAGAAATATATTCAACAACTCCATCAGGATTTATAATCACTGTTCCCCTTTTTGTGAGTCCTGTTTCCTCATTCAAAAATCCGTATTTTATTGATATCTCCCTTTTTATATCCTCAATAAGGGGATACTTCACCTTTTTTGCCCTTGGCGATGTTTCAACCCATACCTTGTGGGAGAATACTGAGTCAACACTTATGGCAAGAATTTCTGCACCTTCTTTTTTGAACTTATCATGATAATGGGCAAAGGCTTCAAGGTCTGTTGCACATACAAAGGTGAAATCAGCAGGATGAAATGTGAGGATTACCCATTTCCCTTTATAATCCGATAGTTTTACACTCTTTATCTTTTTTTCATCAGGAAAATACGCCCTTGCCTCAAATTCAGGTGCGGGTTTCCCTATTTCTAACATTTTACACCTCCCTGTTTAAAATAATTATTATCTAAAAACTATTTTAGATTATATATAATACGGGGATTTTATCATTTTGTCAAGAGGTCTATTTTCCCTTATAAATTATACCGTCTTCTGTTTCGGAAATTTTTTTGAGGTTCAATATTTTTAATATTTCTTTTAAAGAATAAAGATAAGATTTTCCTGGATATTTTTTGATATAAACTATAAGAATTTCTCTTTTGTCACACATTTTTTTAAATTCTTCAAGAGAATTTTTAAAATACTTGGAGGGTAACAATTTTAGGGGTTTCTGGGTAAAATAATAAACTGCCTCAGGATAGTTGGAGTAGAGTAATCCTTTTATATCTTTACTCTTTACATATTCACAGATTTTCAGATAAGCACTCTCATTTGAATAGGAAAATCTGTGACCTTCTCTTGCAATACGGGGCAGTTCTTTTATATCCTTTATAAAGGACATAAATGTTATAAAAAGTATAAATCCGTAATAGAAAATTTTAATCCTGCGTAATTCATAAAATATAAATATTGAAAGGGTGATAAAAAGAGGGAATAAAAATCTCGAACTCATTGAAATTCCCGGATCAAAAAAGAGCATGGCAATAGAAAGGAAAACCAGATAACTTATAGAACTAATTAAGATTATCTTTGATAAGTTTTCTCTTTTAATAAAAAATAAAATTAAGGAACTTAAAAAGATTACGGATGTTAAAATTTTCCTTATTTTTGAGGATAAAACATCGGTGAAGAAAAGAAGGGAAATATTTTCAGGAAAATCCCGGAGTTTATTTAAAAAACCTGGAATATAAGAAAATTTCCTGTCAGCAATCCCCCATTTTGCAAAATGAGTATAAATTAGAAATAATGTTATGGGAAAAAGTGATAGAAAAAGATAGTAAAAGGCAAATTTTTTGTTCTTAAAAAAGAGAAGAATAAATGTTGCAAATATAAATGCAATTCCTATAAATCTTGTGAGGGTTAAAAGCATTGAAAATGGAATAAGTGCACCCTTGAAAATTTCTTTTCCATTCAGATATTCATGTAAGAGAAATATGTTAATAAGTAAAAGGAAAACAAACAGGGTTTCACTTCATGCAAAGGTATATATTTCTATTATGGGATAAGAGAATAAAAAGAAAAGACCGGTCAATAAAGAGATTTTAAAATCCCGTGTTAATTGAAGCATTATAAAAAAGGAGAAGGCAGTGAGCAACCCAAAAAGAAGCATGTTGAGAAGAATTGGTGATGTAAAAGGTGGAATTTTAAGAAAGATAAATAAAGAAATCGCGACAGGGTAAAAAGGAGGCCAGTGGGTCATGGGCATACTCTCTTCTTCAATATTCCAGTAAGTCAGGGGATTTCTAAATCCTTTAAATTCAGCCAGGTATTTTGCAGCACCCACATATTGAGTGGAATCAGGAGTTACATTTATCCCTCTTTCAAAACAAAGTAAAAAGATAAGAAAGTTTCCTGCAATGAATAAAGAGAAAAAAGTCAAAAAGGTTTTTTTGTTCATAAATGTTAATAAATTATAATGTAAAATATTGACTTTTATCCAAAAAATTTGTTATTCTTAATTTCTTAAAGTGAAAATATTATACCTTTTATTTCTTTATATGAGTTCTGAGATTAATTTTACCCCTTATATTTATTTAAGCAAAAATTTTAAAACACCTGCTCTTTATTCTTCTTTAAATACAGAGTATACATTTTCAAAAAAGTTTTTTTATCTTGAAGCGGATTTACTTTTGATAAATTATTCAATAAAAGATGCAAAGTATTATAGGGATATTTATTTCCCTGAAAATATTTCCTGGTTTTCCTCAAAATACAATTTAAATACTGAAAATGACAGATACATTTTTCTTATGCCAGAGGAAGTTTACTTTGATTTAAATTACTCCTTTATAACTTTCCGTGCAGGAAGATTCCTTCTGCCCTGGCAGTTAAACTATTTCTTTTCTCATCTTAACTTCTGGACATATCTTGACAGGTTCTCCCCTTTTCTTTCGGAATTTAACGGTATTGACGGTGCGGGCATTATTTTTCAAAGAGAATTTTCAAAAGCAGAGGTTTACTGGCTACCTTTAAAAAATGATACATTGAGATGGGGGACAAGGATTAAGACAACTTTTAAAAACATTGACTTTTTATTTTTATTTAAAAATAAAAATCAGGGTGGGGGAGTTTCCTTTAATTTATTTGAAGGGGTTTTAAGGCTTGAAGTTCTTTTAAAGCAAAATAAATTTAAATGGGGATTTTCCTATGACAGATTTTTCCCGAAAAATTTTTATGTTCTTTTTGAATTCTCAAAGGATTATGAGTTTCAGGGAATTGAGGATGATGTTTTTTCTTTTAAAATTGATAAAAGCATAGATTTCTGGACATTTTCCATTGCAGGATTTTATTTTTCTGAAAATAAACTTTACGGAATTTTAAATGAAACTCTTTATGATATGACAGATGATATAAATTTAAAAGCAGGATTTTTTTATGACTATTATGAAAGCTCAGGGATATGGGATTTAATTTCTTATTTTTCCTTTATCTTTAATTTTTAAAAAGATTTACCTTATAATTAAAAGTTATGAATGTTTTTCTTGTAATTCTGATTTCCTTTTCAGCAGAAAAGATTATAAAAAATGTTGAAGACCTTTTAAGGGGAAATACTTCTCAGGGCACATATACCATGATTCTTGAAAGACCCGATTTTAAAAGGGAAGTCAGATTTAAATTCTGGGATAAGAGAAAGGGAGATAAATCACTCATATTTGTTCTCTATCCAAAAAAAGACAGGGGAGTTAGTTATTTAAAGATAAAAAACAGTTTGTGGATGTATATCCCGAAAGTCAAAAAGACAATAAAAATACCCCCTTCAATGATGCTCAACTCATGGATGGGTTCGGATTTCACAAATGATGATATAACAAGGGAAAGTTCAATTTCAGAGGATTATAATGCGAAAATTCTTGAGCAGAAAAAGGATACGGTGATTCTGGAATTGAAACCGAAACAGGATAGGGCAGTGGTATGGGATAAAATTGTATTCAGGGTTTTGCTTCCAAATATGCCTCTGAGTGCGGTTTATTATAATGAGAAAAATGAGCCTGTAAGAAAGGTGGTTTTTTCAGAAGTTAAAAAATTCGGGGAAAGGAAGTTGCCCTCAAAGATGTCCGCAATACCTTTAAAAAAAGAGGGGCATAAAACAATTTTAATCCTGGAGGATGTAAAATTTGATATTCCTTTATCCGATAAAATATTTACCATTGAAAATCTTGAAAGTCTTGTGAAAAAGATAAGATAACATTATTTTGGTTTCTTTTTCAATTTTTTAAGCCAGTAGACATCGGCTTTATCTCTTTCCCTGAAGGAATTTATTTTTGTTTCGATCAGTTTATCGAGGGATAAAACAGGGATTTTAATCCCTTGAATTCCCTTTATAACAGCGTCATCTATTGCGATTTTATAATCTATCTGCCATAATTTCGCAATAAGGTCAATTTCTGCCTCACCGACAATTTTTATGACCCGGTACTTTTTTAAATCGTCATTATGTAAATCTTTCACATCAGGATTAATTTTTTTAAGGGCTCTTTTTATCTTTTTTATATTTTCCTCTGAGGGGTCAACGATAAAATCATAATCATTTGTGAACCTTTGCTGACCTGATATTTTTTCTATTCCATGCAATTTACACGCATAGGCACCACAAACTATATATTCAACTCTGTTCTCATTAAATTTTTTGCAGATTTCAAGAAATTTTTTATCAACTTGCACTTTTTACCTTTTTATCCCATATTTCCAATACTTTTCTGAACTCGTATTCCCATTTTTCTTCGAGTGTTTTGAATTTATAGATACCTTTTGGGTATATTTTTACTCTCAACCTTATATTTTCGAACCTGTTGATTTCATGAACATCTTTCCCCTCTTCTAAATATTTTTTTAATTCCCATTCATTCTGTTCTTTTAGTGTTTTAAACTTATAAATGCAAGGCTTAACCTTCTTGTATTTCATTCTATAATTATAAATTAAAAACATGGATGAATACAATTGTTAATGTCGCCTTCAAGCCATTATAATAAAACTTATGAAACTTCTTTTTTCCCTTGCCTTCAGAAATCTTTTAAAACACAGAGCGAGGTTTATTTTCACACTTATTGCAGTTTCCTTATGTGGTATGTTTTTCTTTACGAATTTAACAATAATAGAAGGTTCCCATTATACAATGCTTGAAGATGGGCTAAAAAGTTTCGGGAAGGGAGTTATAAATATTTATCATAAAGATTACAAAGAAAATCCGGGTATAAGAAATACAATTACTCTTGATAAGGAGAAAATAGAAGAACTCCGAAAGATAAAAAGGGTTAAGAGAATTATTTTAAAACTGGCAACCGCAGGGCTTGTCTCAAAGGATGAGAATACGCTCGGAGTTGGCATAGAGGGGGTAAATGTGCCTGAAATTTTAAAAATGGGAAGGATTAAAATTATAGAAGGTAATTATCCCTTTAAAGACAGTTTTTCAATCCTCATAGGCAAAAAACTTTCAGAACTTATGGGTGTTAAAACACATGATACGGTTTTAATTTTAACTCAGGATTATTACGGTTCTCTGTCAGTTGATTTCTTTAAGGTTGGGGGAGTATTTGTATCCTCCTCTCCACAACTTGAGAAATTTACCCTGATAATGGATTTGAAGAGTTTGCAGAATTTTATTCTTGCCCATGATATGATGAGTGAGATAGGAATTTTTACAGAGGAACTTTATGCAGGTGAGGATTTGATAAAAGATATAAAGGCAATTTTCAATGATGCTCAGGTTCTTTCCTGGAAAGAGGATATGCCGGATTTAAAACAACTTCTTGAACTTGATTCAGGGGGTGCATGGGTTGTAATCTACATGCTCGGTTTTCTGGTTATCCTTATAATTTTCACGACCATATTTATGAATGCAACAGAAAGAACAAGGGAATACGGAGTTATGATGTCCATAGGTGCAAAATCCTTTCATATAAGAGTTATTGTAATCCTTGAAGGAATAATAATAGGGATTCTCGGGGGAATTATCGGTGTTATTCTGGGTTTTGCGCTTTCGTTTCCCTTTTACCTGAAACCACTTATATTTAAAACAGAAATGTATGCAGAATTTATTGGTTATTCAGAGTTCAGAATAATGTCGAGGATTTTGTTTTCCCACTTTGTTTATACCTTTCTTGCTCTCTCAATCTTTTCCCTTATAGCATCCTTTTTCCCTGCAAGGAGAATATCCAGGTTAAAACCTGCTGAGGCATTGAGACATGTTTAAACTGGCTATAAGAAATATTTTAAGGAACAAAAGGAGAAATATTATATCCTTCCTTTTAATTCTTTTCGGGTTTTCCTTCGTATTTTTATACTATGCTTTTTTTCTGGGTTATATGGAACAGTTTGTAAAGAATATAGTTCTTAACTTTATGGCTGATATAAGGGCTCAAAAGGAGGGATATATTGAATTAAGACCCTATAAAAATCTCATGGAAAAGGATTTTGACAGAGAACTTTCTGAAATTAAAAGTATTTATTTTTCAAAGAGATTGCTTTTATACGGAATGGTCTCAACCGCAGAGAACTGGAGAAACTGTTTAATAATAGGAATGGAGCCAAAAAGAGAAAAATATATCTCAAACTGGTTTAAAGGGGTTTATAAGGGAGAGTATTTAAACGGGGAAGGAGATTATGTTTTGATTGATAAGGAGACCGCTGAGAAATTAAATCTTGATATAGGTTCAAGGGTTGTTCTTATGCTTCAGGATAAGGATAACAACATAGAATCAAAAAATTTTTATGTAAAGGGAATTTTAAACATAGCGGGTTTTAAAAACTTTGTTATGCTGGATATAAAAAAACTTCAGGAGATAACGAGACTCGAAAATAGATTTACTTCCTATTTTATAAATACAAAGGATAAGAAAATGATGAATGAAATTAAAAATGAACTTTTAAAAATTTTTGATAAAAATTTCTCTGTTAAAACATGGGAGGAAAGGATGCCCTATATTAAGAGTATGTATAAACTTACAAGAATTGTTGCAATATTTTATCTGGGATTTATATTTTTAACAGCAGCAATAGGAATTTTAAACATCGTTTATATGAATGTTTCTGAGAGGAAAAGAGAGATAGGAATCATGAGAGCAATAGGAATGAAGGGGAAGGATATTCTGAATTTGATATTGCTTGAAATCTTTATTCTTGTTACAATCTCAATAATAGGTGGAGTTATTTTCAGTTTAATAGTTTATCATTTGTGGCAGGTTTACGGACTTGATTTATCTGCATTTGCAAAGGGTATGGAATTTATAGGGCTTGAAACAAAGGTCTATCCTTCAATGGATATTTACGGGATAATAAGTAGTTTGCTTATGGCTTACTTTTTCGGGGTTTTATCGGGTTTATATCCTGCCTTTAAGGCAGGGAAAGTGAAACCTGTTGAGGCATTAAGGGAGATAAGATGAAATTTTTAGAGATTATAAATCTTCATAAAGTGTATAAGGATAAAAAAACAGAGGTCCATGCATTAAGGGGTGTAAGCCTTGAAATTGAAAAGGGAGAATTTGTTTGTATAGAAGGTCCTTCAGGCTCTGGAAAGACAACCCTTTTAAACCTCATAGGCGGGCTTGATTTGCCAACACAGGGTAAGGTTTTGATAGAAGGTGAAAACATATACGAGTGGAAAGAGTCGCAACTCGCAGAATTCAGACTCAAAAACATAGGTTTTATATTTCAGACTTACAACTTAATTGAAGTCTTAACAGCCCTTGAAAATGTTGAATTTCCACTTTTGCTCTTAAGAGTTCTGAAAAAGGAAAGAAGGGAAAGGGCAGAGGAATTTTTAAAGATGGTGGGACTTGCTGATATGATGCACAGAAGACCCGCAGAACTCTCGGGTGGACAGCAACAGAGGGTTGCAATAGCAAGGGCACTGGTAACAGAGCCAAAACTGGTTCTTGCTGATGAACCCACTGCAAATCTTGATTCAAAAACAGGGATGAAGATAATGGATATAATGAGGGATATGAGTGAAAAGTTAAAAGTTACATTCATTTTCTCCTCCCATGACCCCAGAGTTATAAAATCTGCAAAGAGAGTGGTTGAATTACGAGATGGGGTGATTGAAAAAGAAAATGATGAAAAGTAAAAAGTTAAAAGATTTTTATTTCTCCTCCAGACGCAATAAACGCAAAAAATAGATGAAACAGAGTAGCTTAAAAAAGGTAAAATATTTATTAGAACTTTTAAAACAACTGTGGTTTGGTAATTTAAGATTTTTTGCTTTAAAATATTTTTTGCTAAATGAAAAGGAAATTTTCTCAGATATTTCTTGTAAAGCATAAGATTGCTGAAAATATTGTAAATTCAATGAATCTTAAAAAGGGAGAATGGGTAATTGAGATAGGACCGGGAAGAGGATTCCTGACAAAAGAATTGCTTTCCAGGAAGGTTAAGGTTCTGGCAATAGAAATTGATAGAAAACTGTATCAATATCTCAAGGAGAATGTAATAGACCTTGACTTTTTTCTTGAACAGGCTGATGTCCTGAAAGTGAATTTCAGGGAGCTGTTTAAGAACTATAACATAGAAAATGTAAAACTTGTTTCAAATCTTCCTTATCATATTACAACTCCTTTTATTGAAAAAATCATAGAAGAAAAAGATTTATTCAAAGAAGTATATCTCACCCTTCAAAAAGAAGTTGTTGATAGAATTACTGCGAAGCCGGGAAATAAAACATATGGTTCGTTAACTATTTTTGTGAATTATTTCATGGATGTTGAAGTTCTTTTTCCTATTCCGAGATTTTTTTTCAGACCTGTTCCAGGAGTGAGTTCGGTTTTTATAAGATTGAAACCAAAAGCAGAACCACCTTTTGAATTAAAAGATGAAAATCTATTCTTTGAAATTACGAGAAAAACATTTTCAAAGAGAAGAAAACAGCTTAGAAATGTTTTAAAGGAATTTATTGATAAAAAAGGACTTACAGAACTTGAAGAGTTTTATCCTCTTGACCAGAGAGGTGAAAATTTATCTGCAAAAGATTTTTCTTTTATAAGCAACTTTATTTACAGGAAAAGAAATGAAAAAAGATGAGATTATACTTTTATACTGTGATGAAAAAGCAAATTATCTTGTAAGTTATGAAAAAAACAAAGAAATTCATACTCACAAAGGGAAAATAGTTTTACCTGCTAAATTATCTTACGGAGATGTGGTTTATTCCAGCAAAAATTTGCCCTTTTATGTTCTTTACCCTGATACTGCATATCTTTCAATTAAGGTCAGGAGAAAAACAACCATTGTTTATCCAAAGGATGCAGGTTTTATATTACTCAATTTAGGGGTAAAATCTGGTGACAGCGTTTTAGAGGTGGGAACAGGTTCTGGAGCTCTTACGATAATTCTTTCTAATGCAGTGGGTAAAGATGGAAGAGTCTATTCTTTTGAGAGAAGAAAAAATTTTCTTGAAAATGCTAAAAAGAATTTTGAAAACTTTTCAAAGTTTAAGAATGTTTCATTCTACAATATGGATTTAGAGAAGAATATACCTGATATAGAGGTTGATTCTGCGTTCATAGATGTTCCTGAACCATGGAAGTTGATATCAAATGTGAAAGAGGTTTTAAAGCCAGGTCGTATTCTCGGAAGTTTATCCCCCCATGTTGAACAGATAAAAAAAACAAAGGATAAAATGATAGAGGTGGGTTTTGTAAGAATAAGAGTTTATGAGATAATTTTGAGAGAAATTCTTGTGAGAGGGGAAGGAACGAGACCAAAGGAATATCATATAACTCATACCGGGTATCTTATTTTTGGCAATAAGACCAGATAATAATTTAGATTAAATATAACCTTATAATTTCTAAATAATCTCAAAGCTTTAATCTCCACTCCCTTGATGGGGGGAGGATAAAGGGGAGAGTGTGGTGTTATCCTCTATTAATCTGACATTTATTTTTTGTAATTGTTCAATTTTTGATCCATAAGATGAAACTTTTTGCCTGAAGCCAGAGTTATCTTAAAAAGAAAAATATCTTTCTCTTTCTAATAAGATTTTTTATTTTATTTTTATTTTCAATAAATTTCTCATATCCTCTTTGTAAGAATTTATCAATTTCATGGAAATCTGCCCATGATATATCTTTTATGTCATGTTCTATCACAATATCTGCGTATTTTATTTCCTCATTCTCATTTTTGTTTTTCATGATATGACTTATTCTTATAGTAAATTCGTATCCACCTTTTAGATTTTCCTTTTTATCAAGTTCACGGTCAAGAGCAGATGCAATTATAACTTTTGGATTAAAAAGTTCTTTCATAAAAATAACAGGGATATTTGAGAATGCTCCTCCATCAACATATATTTTTCCATTTTTCCTCAAAGGTGGAAGATAACCAGGAATTGCGGATGTTGATATAATCGCATCTACCAATGCCCCTTTGTTAAAATAAACATATTTCCCTTCTGTTAATTCCAGCGCACTTACATAAACAGGTATTTTTAACTCCTCAAAACTTTTAATGTCTAAAAACTTTTCAAGACTTTCCTTTAATTCTTCAAGGGGAAGAATCCCGTCATTTAAAAAAGCTTTTGCAAGGATTATCTTTTCCTTCACTGCATCCTGAAATTTCTTAAAAATGTTTTTTTCTTCGTTTGAAAATACATCAAAACCCAGCTTTTTAAAGAGCCCTTCCTCTTTTGCCTGAACAACTTTGTCATATACATATTCCCATGATAACTTTGTTGCATAAAGAATGGATATTATCCCACCCATACTTGCCCCACCTATTACATCAATTCTAATTTTTTCCTGTTCAAATCCTTTTAATATTCCTATATGAACAAGCCCTCTTGCTGCACCACCAGAAAGAACAAGCCCTAAGAATTTTCTTTTCATAAAGAGTTAATTATAAAGATTTATATAAGTGAAATTAAAATAAATAATTTGGAACTATTCAAAAATTAGTTGACATGAAATTATTGTAAGAGGGAATTGTATGAATGTTTTTAAAATGTGTAAATAAGACTTTATTGGATTTGAAAGGCAGAGCATTTATGCTTTTGATAATTTATTTACTGTGCCTGTCCTGAATATGTTAATATATATTAATAAGGATACTTTTTGAAAGTTATTGTGGAATAAAGAATCTGAAAACTCCTGCGCCCATCAGAACCCACAGAATTTCAAGAGGCAGTCTTCCAAGTAGAAGGGATATTAAGAAATCTCTGTTCCTTACCCCTATTATACCTGCAAAATAGCATAAAAGGTCCTTTGGGATTCCCGGTAAAGGCAGTATAAATAAAAACACAAACCATAATATACTTTTTTCAGCAATTTTTTCTCTATATTTATCAAATTTTTTAATTTTTTCGATCTCAAAAATTCTTTTTTCGCCAAGTTTTCCCAGAAAAAATCCCGTGAACGAACCCAGAAAATTGCCCACTATTGCCATAAAACTTCCCCAGTAAATTCCGTATAAAAATCCCATTAAAAAGGGAAAAACCTGACCCGGGATAGGAGCAGCAATTACCTGAAATGAATGAAGTAAAACGAGTATCAAAGGAGCAAAAATACCTGTTTTTGAAACTATTTCAAGAATATGAGACTTGTTGTAGGGATAGAGCAGGTATCCTATGTAAATTAAAAATCCGATAAAAACAAAAACAAAAATAGCGGTTAAAACTTTTCTCAAAGTGTATTTATTATAATGTTATACGGAAATGATACTGAATAAGGAGTGAGTAATATTTTATATAATTAATCTGATAGATGTATTTTATAACTTATGCTGATATTTTTTTATTCTATCTTCTTTTGCCTTTTTCTTGATTTAGAGAATTTTTTTACTTTATATTAATTTCTTCATGATAGAAATAAGAGAAGTTCAGGATAAAAATGATTTAAAAAAATTTATAGAAATGCCCTATAAAATTTATAAAAAATATAACTTTGTTCCTCTTTTAAAAGTAATGGAAATGGATAGTTTAAATCCTGACGGGAAAAACCCTGTTTTTAAAAAAATGGACTTTTCCTATTTTATTGCATATAAAAATGGAGAACCTGTTGGTAGAATAACTACCTATACCGCGACACACCCTGTTGTGGGAATTGATTTGAGTAAAACAGGTTTTTTTGGGTATTTTGATTGTATAAATGACTTTGATGTGGCACAAAAACTTCTTGAAAAAGCTGAGGAGTTTTTAAAAAGGAGAGGTAGAAAAGAGATTGTAGGTCCCGCAAGTTTTGCCTACGATGGGTTATGGGGTATTCAGATTGATGGGTTTGACAGAATGCAGATGATAATGATTCCTTTTCATCCTCCCTATTACAAGGACCTGATTAAAAGATGTGGATTTAGAAAAAAAATAGATTTTTTTGCATGGCATTTTGATTTAGAAAATGCACCACTGGAAAGAATCAATAAGGCCAAAAAAATAGAAAAAATAATAAATTCAAAGGGTAAACTTTTGATAAGACCTGCTAATATGAGGAATTTGCAAGAAGAAATGGATATAGTAAAAAGGATATACAATAAAGCGTGGGAGGATAACTGGGGAACTGTTCTGCTTGATGATGATGATATTGAGCATATTAAGAATGAATTAAAACCTGTTTTAATCCCGGATGCAATTCAGATTGCGGAGTTTAATGATGAACCTGTTGGAATTGCTGTTGGAATCCCGAATATTTTTGAGGCAATAAGGGATATGAATGGAAAGTTGAACCCATTGAATATAATAAGACTGCTTTACAGACTCGGTAAAATACCTTTTCCAACATTGCCGCGGCTTAAGACAGGGAGACTTTTGATTCTCGGGGTCCTTGAGAAATACAGGGAAGGGGTGGGTGTTATACTTGCCACAAGAGTTATAGAGGTGGGTAGAAAACTGGGGTATAAGCAGGCAGAAGGCTCTTTAACCCTTGAAAATAATTATGCAATAAACAATTTAATTAAAAGGCTTGGTGGTAATCCTTACAAAAGATTCAGGGTCTACTCCAAAGAACTCAGGCGATAATCAAGCAGGTCTTTTATTATGTCCTTTAAATCGTGTTTAACTTTAAACCCCATATTTTTTATTCTGGTATTATCACACAAAAGTACAGGAATGTCGGTTGGTCTGAATTTTTCATGGGCAAACTTGATTTTTATATTTTTTTGGTGAGTTTTAACAATTATTTTTTCATCTTCTATACCAAAATTTATTTCTTCATCTAATATTAGTTTATCAATCTTAAAGGCTTTAAATTTAAAATCCCCAATTTCGATCTCCTCTGGCTCAAGAGGTTTTTCAACTTTTTTCTCAGGGTATTTTTCACTCTGGATTTCAAGAGTTTCAAAACCTGCACATTCTAATGAAAGAAGAATAAAAGACAGCACAGAATTAGTCTTCCCTGAACCAATGTTATAAATGTTTCCCTCTTTACCTTTTTCAGCAATTAACAGGTATCCTTTTATAATATCCTTCACATGAGACCAGTCTCTCATTGCAATAATATTACCCACTTTTACTTCATCTGTAATACCTTTTTTGATGTCTACTATCTGTTCTATAATATCGGTACTTACGAATCCTTTGCCCCTTCCCGGACCTTCATGGTTAAAAGCTCTTGAAACAATCCCTTTTATTTCTGAAAATGTTGAATATTGCCTTGTTAAAAAATCACCATAAATCTTTGTAAGTGCATAAGGAGATAAAGGCCTTAGAGGATTGTCTTCATTTACAGGGAGTTCTGGTATTTTAAGGGGAGAGGGAGTTACCTTACCGTATTTATTTTTTAAGTTTTGATATTGTTTTTGTGAAAAGATAACTGTTCCGTATTCATCAGAAGAGCCTGCGAAGATAAAGGTGCATGGTATTGAGTGTTGCTTTAACCCATCGAGTAGGTTTAATGTCCCGATGCAATTCACTTCAAGAAAACCATAGGGGTCTTCAAAGGATTTTCTAACAGATGATTTTGCGGCAAGATGAAATATGAAATCAGGTTTTATTTGCCTGAACGTTCTGAAAACAAAGTCCTTTTCTGTCAGATTACCTTCAAAAATCTTTATGTTTTTAAATATATGTTTTAAAGGGTGTCTTTTTACCTCGCCTGGCAGGTCAATCCCGTAAACTTCTGAACCCAGATTTAACAGTTTTTCCGCAAGATATGGGGCAACGAATCCTTTTATACCTGTTATAAGGACTTTTTTATTATTCCATATATTATTCAACTGCATCTATGTCAGTGAGTTTTTTACCCACTATAAGTGTATGAATTTCATAGGTTCCCTCATAAGTGTGCACACTTTCAAGATTTGCAGAGTGCCTCATTGACTGGTATTCGGTTGTTATGCCATAGGCTCCGAGTATCTCCCTTGCTGTTCTTGCAATTTCAAGAGCCACTCTCGTATTATTTCTTTTAACAAGAGAAACATGATAGTGTTTTGATTTCCCTTTTTCTTTAAGTCTTCCTAAATGCAGGCATAAAAGTTCTGCTTTAATAATATCTTCAAACATATCAACAAGTTTTTTCTGGGTTAGCTGGAATGAGGCAATCGGTTTTTTAAACTGGATTCTCTCTTTTGAGTGATTTAGAGCTTCTTCAAAGCAGGCCCATGCAGAACCCACACAGCCCCATGTGATTCCATATCTTGCTTCATTTAAAGGCATCAAACAACTTTTAAAACCCACTGTATCAGGTAATCTATATGAATCATCAATTTCTACATCCTCCATAATTAACTCAGATGTATCAGATGCTCTCATTGATATTTTTGTCTTTATTTCATTTGATGAGAATCCTTTAATTCCTTTTTCAAGAATAAAACCGTGAAAGTTTTTTTCTTCGTCCTTTGCCCATACTATAGCAATATCGGCAAGTGAGCCATTTGTTATCCACATCTTTGTCCCATTTAATATCCATTTGCTCCCTTTTTTAATTGCTTTTGTTTCCATTGAAAATGGGTCGCTTCCAGCATTTGGCTCTGTAAGTCCATAACAGCCTATGAGTTTGCCCTTTACCATTTCAGGTAAATATTTGTTTTTTTGTTCCTCTGAACCAAAGGTATATATTGAGTACATTGCCAGAGAGTTATGAACAGAGCAAAAACTTCTTATTCCGGAGTCTCCATATTCAAGTTCTTCCATTATCAGTCCGTAAGACACAGGTCCGAGCCCCAGGCCACCGTATTTTTCAGGTAATGTTATTCCAAACAGTCCGAGTTTGGCCATCTCGGGTATAAGATGTTTTGGAAATTCCCCTTTAAGCCACCATTCTCCTATATAGGGTAATATTTTATCCTTTACAAATTCCCTGACCGTATTTCTCAACATTTTCTCTTCCTGGGTGTAATAATCTTCAATCCCATAAAAATTTCTCAATTCATGAATTTCTGCCATTTTGCCTCCTTTACACAAAAGCAAATTTAGGCAAACTTAAAACAATGAGTGATAAATTTACCCTCCTTTTAATTGCATCTTCCAGTTCAAGAATCTGATAAAACCTTTTTTCTATTTCTTGCCTGCTCAATTTATCCTTATATCTTGCATAGAAAGGTAGCATTTCCTGAAATACTATACCCTCCTGTACACCTGATTTTATATACAGAAGGTCTTTAAGCATAAACTGTATTATGCCACACATAAGCACCAGCTGGTCCCTTGTTATTTCGCCTCTCAATATATTATAGGGATTCTTCCCTCTAACGAGTATTTGCAGAATCTTTTTCTTTAATTCCTCTATATTCCATGAAATCATAGATTTTGCCTTTCCTATGCTTCCAGCGGATAAATTATATAAATATTCTATGTTATAACCTTTTGGAAAACTGTATTTTGAGAAATCTTCAAAAGAAAGGGATGAAAAAATCACCTTATGGGTTCTTGACCTTATTGTAGGCAGGACAAGCTCTGGATGGGATGAGATGAGTATAAAGGTTATGTAGGGTGGTGGTTCTTCAAGAGTTTTTAAGAACGCATTCTGAGTTTCTCTTCCCATGAGGTCCGCATCAAGAAACAGGTAGAATATTCTGTCTCTTTCATGAGGTGGGTAAATTATTTCCTCTTTCAAATTTCTAATCTGTTCTATTTTAATACTTGAGTTTCTTGAAAATGATTCCCCTCTTAAATTTTCAGGAGATATACTTCCAGAATTTATTTCTTCAACAATCTTTTTTTCTATATCCGCTGGTAAGACAAGCCTGAATCCCGGAAAATTAAAATGATTCATCCTCAAACAATAGGTGCATTTCTCACAGGGTTTTTCATCGCCTTCACAGAAATATATTTTCACAAATTCAAAGGCACAGGTGGCTTTTCCAACACCTTCAGGACCTGCAAATAGTATGGAGGAGGGGAGTGTCTCGGAATTTAAAAGACGTTTTAAATATTCTTTAACATTTAGATGACCCAGGGTCCTTTTGAATTTTATCAAAATTCAAGTCCCCCTTCCCTTGTACCCTCAGCAACAGCTTTTATCCTTCCATGATATTTATAACCCGCTCTGTCAAAGGTGACTTTTGTAATTCCCAGTTTTTTGGCTCTTTCAGCCAGTAGTTTGCCTACTTCTTTTGCTTTTGAAATTTTACCCTTGGAATTCTTTATTTTTTCCTGTATTTCCGGGGAAAGGGTTGATGCACCTGTAAGCACCTTGCAGGAACCTATGGGTGGGTCAATTACAATTTGGGCATAAATATGTTTGATAGATTTATAAATACACAGTCTCGGTCTTTCAGGAGAACCCGAAACCTTTTTCCTTACTCTCATATGCCTTCTTTTTCTTCTTTTTATCTTTTCAGTTCTTTTCATATTATGCAGCCCCTTTACCAGCAGCAGCTTTACCAGGCTTTAATTTTATTCTTTCACCTTCATATCTTAGCCCTTTTCCTTTATAAGAATCAGGCTCTCTCACTCTTCTCAATTCTGCAGCAACCTGTCCAACTTTCTGTTTATCAATACCTTCCACAATTATTTTGTTGTTTCCTTCCACTTTTATTGTAATACCTTCAGGAGGAGTGTACTCAACAGGATGGGAATAACCTACATTTAAAATTAATTTATTACCCTGCATGCTTGCTTTATAACCTGTGCCTTCTACTATTAATGTTTTTTTATAACCCTGAGTTACGCCTATGACCATGTTGTTTATTATTTGTCTTACTGTTCCGTGCAGAGAGCAGAATATTTTTTCGTCATTGGGTCTTTTTATCCATATTTGATTTTCTTTGACTTTAACATCCATCATTGGGTGAAATTCATAATTGAGAGTGCCTTTTGGTCCTTTAACTGTTACTGTATTTCCTTTTATTTCAACATTCACTCCACCCGGTATAGTGATGGGTTTTTTGCCTACCTTTGACATTTTACCTCCCTATGTCTGAGCTTTTAAGATTTTGACTGTTACCTTGCAAATTGTTACCATACATAACATATAACCTCACCACCTGTTTTATTCCTGCGTGCCTCTCTGTCACTCATAAGCCCCTTAGAAGTTGAAATTATTGCTATACCAAGACCATTCATTACCCATGGGATTTCGTTCTTTGATACATAAACTCTCCTGCCCGGTTTGCTTATTCTTTTCAGCTCGCTAATTACATTTTTTCCCTCTTGAGAAATTTTAAACTTTATAACAATTTCTTTTTTTGGAATTTCTCCCTCTACGCTGTATTCTGAAATAAAACCTTCTTTTTTGAGAATCTGAACCACACCTTCTTTCATCTTGGAGTGAGGTATTCTTACTTCTTTATATTCTGCCATTATTGCATTCTTAATTCTTGCAAGCATATCAGCAATAGGGTCTGTCATCATTTTACCAGCTCGCCTTTTTTACACCGGGGATCTCACCCCTTAAAGCAAGTTCTCTGAAACAAATCCTGCAAAGTCCAAATTTCCTTAAATATCCTCTTGGTCTCCCGCATCTTTTGCACCTGTTTCTTTTTCTCACCTTAAACTTTGGTTCAACAGTGAAAGCTCTTAGAAATTTTGCCTTTCTTGCCAATTTAACCTCCTATTTTCTTTTAAAAGGAAAACCAAGTTCTTCAAGGAGCCTTAAAGCTTCGTAATCAGTTTTTGCAGTTGTGACAATCGCTATATCCATTCCAAAATGGACCTTTACTTTGTCTATATTCACTTCAGGGAACACCACATGTTCATCTATACCAAAATTGTAATTGCCTCTGCCATCAAAAGAGTCTCTTGGTAATCCTCTAAAATCTCTTGTTCTGGGGAGAGCAAAGGTTATAGTTTTGTCCAGGAAAGTGTAAGCCCTTTCTCCTCTTAGTGTTACTTTTACACCTATTGGCATACCTTTTCTCAATTTATAGCCAGCCACATGCTTTCTTGCTCTTCTTATTATAGGCCACTGACCTGTAATATTCGCAAGTTCCTTCTGAACAAGCTCTATTGATTTGGGGTCCTGAACTGCTTCACCATATCCAACATTCACCACGATTTTTTCAATTTTAGGTACCTCATAGGTGTTTCTGTATTTAAACTCCTTTTTTAACTTTTTTACAATCTCACTCTTATAATATTCTAAAAGTCTTGTAGCCATTATGTTTCCACTGATTGATCACATTTTTTACAGTATCTTATTTTTCTTTCACCTTCTATTCTGAAACCAACTTTTGCCCTCTCTCCACAATTCGGGCATATAATTGCCACATTTGAAATATGTATCGGTGCTTCCTTATCCACAATTCCTGAGGGTTCCTGCGGACTTCTGAATCTTTCGTGCTTTTTTACAATATTCACCTTTTCAATCAAAACTTTGTTTTCTTCTGGAAAAACTTTTATTACTTTACCCATTTTCCCTTTTTCATCACCTGAAATAACTATTATCTGATCACCTTTTTTAATTTTTCTTGCCATTATACCACCTCCGGGGCAAGGGAAACTATTCTCATAAATCTTTTGTCTCTCAGCTCCTTGGCAACAGGTCCGAAGACTCTTGTACCTCTTGGCTCACCTGCAGGACCTATTATTACAGCAGCATTATCGTCAAATTTAATACTTGTGCCGTCTTTTCTTCTATATCCTTTTTTTGTTCTTACTATCACTGCTTTAACAATTTCGCCTTTTTTAATGGATGAGTTTGGCACAGCTTTTTTAACACTTGCAACAACAATATCACCCAGATAACCGTATCTTCTCCTACTACCTCCTGTAACTCTTATTACCATTATTTCCTGAGCACCCGTGTTATCAGCCACTTTGAGCCTGGATTGCTGTTGTATCATGTCTTTTTCGCTTTTTTAACAACTTCCACCACTCTCCATCTCTTGAGTTTTGACAGGGGTCTTGTTTCCATTATCCTGACCACATCACCTATTTCGCATTCGTTCTTTTCATCATGGGCGTAATATTTTTTACCTATTCTGACTTCTTTTTTGTATAAGGGATGCATAAAAATTCTTTGCACCTGCACAATCACGGTTTTTTGCATCCTGTTACTTAAAACAACACCAACCCTTTCCTTTCTTTTTCCTCTCATTTCAAAATTCTCAATTTTAATTTAATTGAAGTTTTTTAATTATAAATGTTTTGAAATTTTTAAGTCAAATAAGGTGTGCGATTCCATAACATATTGAGCTTAAGTTTATTTAATTTATTGGTCATTTGCATTTCAAATGAGAAATATTATCATTTAATTTGAGAAGTCGGGGAGGGAAATGTTTTCATTTTCTTTAAGAAATTTGGCAAATTTAAAAGATGCGAAAATAAGTAAAAATATTGATAGAGTAGATA